>LQAH01000002.1_pt1 | contig 291056 bp, 376 predicted proteins | sample 1535791 | NCBI WGS metagenome assembly LQAH01 (sample SAMN04331585, study PRJNA305678) | bioreactor metagenome | isolation source: bioreactor_4 inoculated with Wadden Sea sediment 2nd replicate of a... | place: Germany:Bremen
CCTTTTTTTATAATCAACAATCCCCTTACACATGTTGCACTTACACGGATATACCAACAAATATTCCGTGTAAATACAACATGCAAGCGGCTGTTCAAGATGCATTTTATAATAAGAATTCAAGAAACTAAGAAAAAACTAACTCTTTTCAAAATTAGGTGCTCATACATGAGCACCTAATACAATATGAAGATTCCTTATTTAATTGACTGAATTTTATCTACCAACCCAGTAGACCATTTTCCTGATGCTTCTAGTTTTTTCACAGCATCAATAGCTTGTGCTCTTAGGGTATCTCTATCAGCAAAAGCACTATTATATGTAGCACCATCAGCTTTCATCTGATCGATTATACTTTCTTCAGAAATTTTTGACTGTTCTGCAGACCAAGTATTTGTTGCATCTAGAGCTTTTTGTATTCCGCTTCTTTGAGCTTCAGTCAGACCTTGCCAGAATTCCTCGTTTACATACCAAGCATTCGCTGCATACATATCTTCTGTTCGAGTAATAAATGGAGCAGCAAGGTGCCATTTATTTGCAATAACATCTGCAACTGGTCCATGAGCTGCTTCAACAAGTTTCGTTTTTAATGCGAGGAATATTTCATTCCAAGCAACTGTAGTTGGACTTGCACCATATGCTTCATATGATTTAACAAACATTTCAAGTCCAGGAGCTCTTACTTTCAACCCTTTAAATCAGCTGCTGTATTTAATGGTTTACAGAGAAAACATTCTTGAAGCCATAGGAACTGGAGCAAGTATTCTCATTCCACTACTTTTTGCGACTTTATCAGCAACATCTAAGAATACAGGACTCTTAAAATAGGCATTCATATGTTCAACATCGCGATACATGAATCCAAAACTAATTGGTTGGAAATCGGGGTCATAAGGAACTATCCAAGCAATATCATTACCAAATAGATGGACACTTCCTTCTACTACCTGGTCCATTACTTGATTTGCAGTTCCCAATACAGGACCTTGCACATGATTTACTTTGAGACCCAATTCTGGTTGTTTCTCAATCTCTTCTTTAAAATATTCTCCCGCTAGATTGCGTAGAGACCCTATTGCATCACCAGTTGCTAATGTGATGGTTTTTGTCTCCATTTCTGTTGTACCAGCAGCGAAAACAAACCCTGTTACTAAAGTAACCATAACGAGTAATACGAAAATCTTTTTCATAACATCCTCCTTGAAAAAGGTACATATCTATTTCGGAATTAGGCTCCGAACAGCCTTGGAACAAACGTAGTAATTGAAGGCACAAATGTGATAACAAGCAGAAAAACAAGGTATGGAAAATAGAATGGAGCAACGGCTCTAAACATCTGTGCCAAAGTAAGTTTTGTTTGATTCATCATCACAAACAATAGAGAACCAAACGGTGGGGTAAGTGTCCCCATTAGAAGATTTATTAATAACACCATCGCAAAATGAATCGAATCTATCCCATACATCGAAGCAATAGGAAATAATATTGGCGCAGCAATCAGTACAACAACTGTTGTTTCCATAAGCATTCCGGCAATTAGAAGAACAACATTTGAAAGAAGAAGAAAGATAATCGGATTCGTCGTGAGATCTAGCATAAAAGCCTGCAATTGCATTCCAACATTTCCAACGCCCATCAACCAAGTAAAAGGATTTGCAACTAATAATAATATTCCAAGAATACCAGTAGTCTTCCCTGCTTCGATTGCACAGGAAAAGAAGGATTTCCAAGTTAAATCTTTATAAACAAATCCAAGTATTATTGCAAAAAGACAAGTAAGAGCTCCTAATTCAGTAGGAGTTGCAACTCCAGTCACTAGACCAACAATAAGGAAAATAGGAACGGCTAACGCTGGTGTAGCTCCAAGGAAATTAGAAAACCGCACTTTTAAAGGCTCTTTTGGAAGAACTGAGACATCTACTCTCCCAGTTTTAACCATCAGATAAATAGTAATCATAAGAAAGGCACCAAGAACAAACCCTGGGATAAAACCTGCAAGAAATAATTTGTCTAGAGCAATGTTAGCAAGAACAGCAATAATTACCATCTGTCCACTTGGCGGAATGATGGGACCAATAGTCGCTGAAGCAGCTGTTATCGCAGCTGAAAAGGGAACAGGATATCCATGCCGTTGCATTTCTTCCATCTCTATTTTCCCCAATCCTGCGGCATCTGCCATTGCAACGCCACTCATCCCAGCAAATACAATAGATGAAAGAACATTAACATGTCCAAGGCCTCCGGGAATATGTCCAACAGCACTATTGGCAAACTTAAATATCCTTTTAGCAATTCCCGACCCTCCAAGAAGGTTTCCTGCAAAAACAAATAAAGGAAGAGCAAGAAGAGGAAAACTATCAAGTCCAGGCCCTAAACGGCCAGCAACAACAGTAACAGGAAAGGTATCACCTAGAATTAGATAGACTATAGTTCCTGCAATAAATGAGAAAGCAACAGGAACTTCAAGAAACACCGCAATAAATATAAAAACAATCATCCAGCCAAAACTCATACTGAAACCTCCCCTTTATCCTTCTTGTTTTTAGAAAACAGGTTTAGTACTAACATATAGTCGTCAGGAATCGGTTTCCCTAATAGAGTAAGAATTTCATAATAAAAGTAGTAAACCTCAGTTATAAACATGAGTATCACAGCAAGAAAAAGAGGTGTTGAATAATAATTACCTTTACCTATATTTATCGGCATCGAAGAAGTCGCTGTTTTATTTTGAATTATAATTGATCTTGGTAAAGTGAGTAGAAGATATATCAACACTCCAAAAATTATAAGTGAGATAAGTATCTCTAATATATTCTTCCATCGACCAGAAATAAACTGACTAAACGTTGTGATTGTAATGTGCCCTCTAGACATAGAAGACGCACTTGCTCCCAACATTGTTATCCAAATAAATAATAGGATGGCAAATTCCTGAACCCAGATTATTGAATTATTAAAGATATATCTCATAACTACTTCAAGAACCATTATTGCAACCATCGATATTATCATGCAGGCTGCAATTACAACCTCAACTTTCATTATTTCTTCAAGTATTTTTTTGATTACTTTCACTTTCTTCTCCTCGCAAACAATGCTCTCTTTTACTATTGTTGGGTTGAAATTACAGCACAAGTAATGTCAAAGTATTCAGCAATGTATTCAATCTCTTTAGCATGATGACCAACTCCTAAAGCAAAAGTGATGTGTTGGACCTTCCTTCATCCATCTCCGTAAAAATTCTTTCAAATTTGGTTTAAATAATCCATGAGTATTCGTATTCCCAGTAGGAGGAATATCACCAGCCATGGACTCACCCTCAGCGACGACAAATTTCAAATTACCGAATTCATCTAATGTAAGTGCTAACATAGTAATAGGACCTTCTTGAATCTTAAACTCAACTCCAGCTCCATTTCCTGGTTTTCCATGGTACTTACTTAATGACCTAAGAACAGGTTTCCCTTCTGCGATATTTATATGATGAGGACCATCATGTCCTACTAAGATTGAACCTCGATTGAAATCCATCGGATGAAACTCAGCAAAACTACCACCGATTTCGAGTCGATCTAAAATCAACATTGCAATACATGTCTTCAAATCATATTCACCACACATAGGAAACCCAGCTGAAGTAAGTAGAGAGTTTCCTACGATAAAGTTTGTAACAACTTTACGCATTAAAGAATTCTCTTCACCCTCATAATAGTAGGCCAATCCTGTTAATTTTCTAAAATCAATCATTCTTTCTAGCGAAACCGCAACTTTTGCAGCTACTTCTAAATCTTCATCCTTTAGCATGAACGTGATATTATCACTCGTAGGATCTGGGGTATCAAAAAAAGAACAAATTCTCTCTTTCATGGCATCACCACTTGAAGGCTCCAATGCTTTATATTGCATCACGACCTCATCTGGTTCTACAGGGATTATATGACACCCAAAAGTCTTTGTAATAATTGAAGGATCAACATACATATCATACATGGTTTCTAATACATGCCCCATTAGTCCAATTCGAGCATGTTTCAAATCGTGAATAACATGTGCTACTCGACACCAAAGAGCGATTTCTTCATCTGCTTCTTTATCATCTTCAAGAGTTCCTATAATTACTGGAGGAGCCTTCTTCCCCATCCTCACAGCAACAGAACAGAATTCTGGAACACTACAAATATCATCATTACAAAGTTGAAGGAATGTACTCCCTTTTGAATAATCCATTGCTTTTAGTGGTTGTAAAGCAACAAGAATTATTGGGATATTAAGAAATCGTACTAAAGGCGCAAATGTTTCAGAGGTTGCATAAGTAACCATATCAATGAAGAGAAGATCGATTTGAGAGCTTTGTATTTTTTCCACAGCTTCGTAGGCTTTCTCTGATGTATCAATCAAACCAAAATCAAAAACATTAACAGAATGAACCTCAATCTTTTTCTTCAAGGTCTTTTGTTTATCGTGCATGACTTTTAGTAGTCCATCAAATTGTTCCCAGTATGTAGCATGTCCTACTCCTAGCAGTCCAACGTTTGCAGTAAGAGTCTTTCTTCTACTAATTCTCATACATCCTCCCAGATTATTGATGATAATGTTTTGTGTTACTTATATTATTAGCTGTATAAATTGACATGTCAAACAATTAGTATCCAATATTTTAGCAAATACATTGTCAATTTTATTATATTATTATTTTTAATATAACGATTTATATATTTGACTATACTTTTTATTTACTTTTAATATATGTTGTCATTATGTATAAAGTCGTGATACAATCGCTTTATGACCAATTTTAATCATAGGCGATTGCTATTCTTGAAAAAAATTATTAGTACATCATCTTGTACTGTCAAAGAGCTATGTGACTATTTTAATGTCAGCAGAGAAACTGCTAGAAAAGAGTTGCTTATACTAGAACAAGAGAATCTAATTGTTAGGAAAAATGGTAAAGTAAGCTATATTGATAATCAAAAAAACACTTCAAAAATAGAAGCAGCTGGAATTCTTTCAAAAGAACAACGAAGAAAACGAATTCTAGAGCTTCTTCAACAAGATACCCATATTAGAATTTCTACACTATCCAACAAACTAAAAGTCTCATCCATAACAATCCGAAATGATGTCGCTGCTTTAGAACTTGAAGGACTAGTAATTCGTAAACATGGAGAAGTAACGCTCTTTGAGTCTAGAATGAAGGAACCAAGTAATGATAGCGGAGAGAAATTTCATACAAGAACTAAGATTCTCGGTGAACATACATTAATGCACATTACCCCAGGGGAAACAATTTTCTTAGATGGAGGAGAAATATCACGATATGTAGCAACTCACCTTCCTCCATATTCTAATATTCCAATCGTAACAAACTCTCTCGACTTATTAATAACGCTTCATAATAGAGAATATCGATATCCGGTGTATATTTATGGAACGATTGCATCTCTTCACAATGGGAAATTCCATAATGATCCAGCAGCTCCCTCAAACATGATTCCATCTATCGATAAGGCATTCATTTGCTGCGCTTCCTATAAAAACAACACCTACTACCTTGATGAGAAAGAGGAAATCGCCACAATAAATGAAGTATGTCAACTATCAAAAAAGGTATACCTCATTATTGATTCTAGATATGTAGAGGTAGAAGGCTCTATAGAATTCAAACATATCCCGATATTAGATAAGTTGCAGGAGGTTGTGATAGACGATGGATTAGGTAGCTTTAGATCTAGCATTCTCTTTCCCCCACAAATTCCGTTAGTCATTTGTGGACAAGATTATACCTATCGAAATGTGAGTAAACAACAATACCGAATAGGGTTTCTTGTTAACAAAGATCATAATTACTTTATTCAAGCTGTCCACAACAGTCTACTAGAAGCAATATCGAAAAATAGATTCCTCTCGCTAATTATCAGAGAATGCGAAGGGAATTATACTTCTACCGTGAATAATCTAAACACCTTGTTAGAAGAACAAGTAGACCTGATTATTGACTATAGTTTATGCATGGAATCCCTCATCTATGTAGGAGAGAAATGTTTAGCTAGCAAAATAAAACTAATCTCCGTAGATTATATGGCTCCAGGAGCTATCTATTTTGGGGCAGATAATGCTCTTGCCGGAAAAATTGCTGGGGAGAAAGCGGTTCAATTCATTCGAAACAATTGGAATGGAAAAGTAAAACATGTCGTTGTATTAGGAAAATATGGTCATGAAATCATTGCTAAATTACGAATATCGAGTGCTCTAGAATATATCAATCAAGCTTTAACACTCCAAAAGGATTCTTTTCATACCATCGAATGGGGAACTCCCCAACAAAACCCAACCCAAGAACTCATCTCATTACTCAAAAGAAATACCTCAAGATGAAAACATGCTTATTATCGCATTCAATCTAAGACATCTTTTATCGACCTATGATATCATCCTCCAATATAGACAAACCGAGAATACAATTATTGTTGGGCAAAATCATACCAAACAGATTGAAGAACTTATGAAAATTGGAGACTCTCCTATTATTGGATGTGTACATTACAACCCACAAACATACGGAGAGCAGATTATCGATCTAGCAATGAGAATGTTAAATTCAATAAAAGTCCCTCCCCGTAACTATACTCATCTCACTTGGATTGAAAAGAGTAAAGAACATGGAGAATAATATACTCAACTTTTTTGTTGATTACGTTCTAGCTTAATCCGTTAGCCCTCTGATGATTTTTTATCATCTTCATTACTAAGGCAGTATAATTTCTTATAGGATGTTAATCATATATTAGAGAAATCAATTAGAAGTCTGTATGTATAACTACCTGATTGGATTGATTTGGTTTTTCTTTCAGATATCGTTTCAACAAAAAACGTACAGAAGTAAGGGAAGGTATAGATATTGTTGTTATACCCAATATTACCTACAGTCAACTTAATACCCCAATGGATAACAGAATATTTATCACTACTAATGAGCGTTCGAAGAGACTTCGAAGAGCTATTTTTCGATTTAACCTCTACTGGGATTAATTCTGAGGCTGTTCTTACAAAAAAATCTTCCTCCAATGTTGAGTCTTCACGCTTGTAGTAATAGAGATTGTAGCCGCTTTTTACTAGAGCCTCTCCAACAATGTTTCATAAAGGGCACCCTTATATACTCCTAAATTTTTATTCGCTCGTAAATCTTCCTGTGCTTTTTCATCTAGCATCGCTACAAGCAACCCACTGTCAGCAAAATATATTTTGTACTTTGTTTCATCATAATTACCTTTAAGAGGGAGTTCAGGAAAATTCAAACAATAACAAAGGTTAATCATTCCAGCACTATTAAGCCACTCAATGCATCCTCTATAGTCTCTGAAACGAGCGCCTCGAGTAACTTTTGAAATCTGGAATTTCTTATTGTTCTTCGCCAGTTGTGGAGGAATTTGATTAAATTCATTAAGGATTCGTGTCTGATCCATCCCTTGTGCATACTTCCTAATATCTTCTTTATAGTCAGCAATCAGCTGATGCTGGATATCGAGAGAACCTTCAAAAGTTCCTTTTGTAATATATTCTCGCACAACAGCCGGCATCCCACCAAGGATGCAATAGTCTATATTGCCACTATTTTACTCTGAGTGAATGAGAAACAGAACGCGAATCACAAAAAATGAGCCATATTTATTATATTTTCCACTAAATCTGAGCATGTTAATCTTATCTTTTCACAAAATAGATAGGATTCAACAGATGCAAAGAAAGATAATAGGATTCCTTTTCATCTAGACCAACAGTTCAGAACTCCTTACCACACACTGAGCGAAAAGCCCACAGAATTTTGTCCTAGGAGTAGGCTAGATTCAACATCTAACTCCTTTTATAATAATTCTCTTCATTATATTACCCAAGAAATTTCACAATATTATTTTCCTTGTGGTACCACTTAACTCACTCTATAATGAATTTGACATCTACACTCATTCATTATTCAAATGAGAGAGTGATAATCTATCTAGAAGGAGAAAGCTTGTGAAAGTATTAAAAATTATCGTTCTAACACTGTTAACGATTGCATTCATCGGATATGGAATGGGATTCATGATGTACAGTGGTCTCAATAATACACTTTTGAATCAACAGTACTATCGGTCAGTGGTAGATGACTATAACATCTCTACAATAGTTCATGGACAACTTGCAGAAATGATTCCTGAAATAGTCCGTGATGGTCTTACCGGTGGTAATCCAGTGACAGATCCAATGCAGAAAGCTGCAGTAGATTCACAAGTAGCACTCATCTCTAGTGCAATTACTGATGCATTTGATGAAGCGTGGATTGGAGAGCAGACTGTTATGGTCACTGATGATGTCACCCAATTCCTTAATGGAGAAAGTTCCTCATTAAGCGCAGTTATAGATTTGAAAAGCAAGCTCAATAAAATAAAACAAAATATTGCTACTGGATTAGAAGAATATTCTGATGCAGAATTATTCGCAATATTTGGTGCGCCACGTGCCTACATTCCGATGATTTCACAACAAATCGTAGAAAAATTGGGATTACCTGAAACTCTAGTCATTGCTGACTTGGTAAAGATTCAGCTCCAGGAACTCTTGAAATGGTCACAGGTTATCTTCAAACATTGAAATCTTCGTTTGGAATTCTTGCTTGGGTTGTTATCGTTGTATTCTTAGTGCTTTGTATGCTGTTCTGGAAAGTTGGCAAAGGGCTACAATGGTTTGGTGTAAGTGCTGTGTTAACTGGTGGAATCTTTCTTTTCATCACCAGATTTTTCTCAAATTTATCAACAGCTGAAAATTTCACTGGAACAGATTTTGAATCACTTCCAATCGCTTCTTCAACACTCCAAGAGATTGTAACCTTCACCTTCAGCAAGATGAACCTCATGCCAATACTATTCTTGGTAGGTGGCGTGATCCTATTTCTTCTTGGTTTGGTAATACACAAAACACGCAACAAAGCTGTATAAGAGGAATTATATTATTTGGCTTGGTAAAGCCTACCAAATCTTTATCAAGCCAAGTATCTTTCTCAGGAATGTCGTCTCACATTTCCATTCTTTGCTCTCTATCCTAACATGAGCGAATATTACTATTTCTTAAATCTGTATCAAAGTATATATAGACGCCTTCATTATCCTTTAGTTAACGCCTTTCTTCTTTTCTCATTCTCCTCATCGACTCATTGACAGAAGTATGTAACAATAAAGGGATAGGAGTATATTACGTTGAAGATATTACACACCTCTGATTGGCATATAGGAAGAAACCTATATACGAAAAAAAGATATGAAGAATTCACTCTATTTCTAGATTGGTTAGCTTATACTATTGAACATGAACGCATCGATCTTCTACTAATTTGTGGAGATATCTTCGATACAACAATCCCGTCTCATCACTCTCAGCAGCTCTACTATCAATTTCTTAATAGAGTTTCAACAACCCACTGTCAATCAATTATTATTACTGGGGGAAACCATGACTCTCCCACCTTTTTAGATGCACCTAAAGAGCTGTTAGAGAATTTACACGTATATGTAGTAGGAGCAATGAGAAAGTCCTTATCAGAAGAAGTGATTACCTTTTACAACAATTCGCATATTCCACAAGCTATTATCTGTGCAGTGCCTTATCTAAGAGATAAAGATATTAGAACCGTAGAAAGTGGAGAAACAATTGATGATAAAATAGTAAGCTCATCACAGGAATTAAAGCCATTATGACCAAGTATGTTCTCTCGCAGAGGCAAAGCAATCAGAATATCTCACATCTCTACAGATAAAGGTTCCCATAATTGCAATGGGACATCTCTTTTGTGCCGGAGGGAAAGTATCAGCAGGAGATGGAGTAAGAGATTTATATGTAGGTTCTCTTGGATATGTACATGAAAACATCTTTCCTTCATCTATAGACTATCTAGCCCTAGGACACTTACATAGTACTCAGAAAGTGGGAGGCAAAGAATATTTTCGCTACAGTGGCTCCCCGATTCCAATGAGCTTTTCGGAAGCAACACAGCAAAAAAAAAGTACTGATTATCTCATTTGAAAATTCTCACCCTTCTATTACTGAATATCCTGTTCCACTATTTCAAAAACTAAAAAGAATAAAAGGAACTCTCATTGAAATACAACAATCAATTGAGTCTCTTATAAAAGAAGAAAGTGACGCATGGTTAGAGATTGAATTAAGTGAACACTCGTCGGCAAAAGAAGCAAAATAGCCCTCTATGAACAAGTTGAACATTCAAAACTAAGTATTATTAGAATTAAAGACATCCAATTCATGGACTCAATATTAGATTCTTCATACAAAAATGAAACCCTTGATGATGTTGATGAATATGAGGTATTTGAGAGACTTCTCACCTCCCATTCAATAGAGAATCCTGAGAAAGAAGAACTTATCGAGTCTTATAAAGAAATAGTGTTTACTATTAACAACGAAGATACTTTGAAGGAATAGGAAAACATGAAAATACTAAAATTAACCTTTAAAAACCTAAATTCTATGTATGGCGAATGGACAATAGATTTCACCCATCCTGAGTATGTTTCTAATGGAATATTTGCCCTCACGGGGCCTACTGGAGCTGGGAAATCAACAATTCTAGATGCAATAACTCTTGCCCTTTATGGGCAAACACCCCGCTTAGGAAAAATCACAACAAGTACAAATGAAATTATGTCTCGACAAACAGCAGAGTGCTCAAGTGAAGTAGAATTCACCTCTTCTCTTGGTCACTTTCGGTGTACATGGGCCCAACACAAAGCTCGAAATAACGTAGATGGTAATTTAGTAGATGCCACTCATGAAATCAGTGATGTAACAACAGGAATTCTCATTGAATCAAAACGAAGCCTAGTTCAAAAAGTAGTAGAAGAGAAAACAGGAATGGATTTTGATCGATTCACTCGCTCTGTATTACTCGCTCAAGGAAGCTTTGATACATTCTTAAAAGCTGGAGCTGAAGAGAAATCAAAAATACTAGAACAAATTACTGGAACTCAAATGTATACGAGAATATCCAAAGCTGTATTCGAAAAACACAAAGAGGAAAATGAAATTCTAATTCGATTAAAAGCTCAGCTTGAAGAGATTACCCCAATTTCACAAGAAGAAGAAATTGAATATAAAAGAAATATTGCATCATATGATACACAAGAAAAGGAAATTAAACAAACTCTTACTTCCCACAACGAAGCTCTTAATTGGCTATATACTATTAATAGTCTAGAAGAAGAACTTAAAACATACCATCAACAAGAAGACCAACTTAAAATCGAAATTGGAAGATTTTGCTCCAAAAAGAGAAAATGCTCTCAAAAGCTCTTAAAGCAAATGAGTTAGAAAGCACTTATAAGGAACTCGCTCAATTAAGAAACGAAGTATCATCAAACAAAGAAGAGATACAAAAAGCTCTTGAGAAAATCAAAACACTTACCACAACTCAAGAAGAACACGAAACTCTATTAGAAGAGAAACAAACACTTACAACACAAGCTAAAGAACATGAAAAGAATCAACGAAATATTATTAAGCAAGTAAGATCATTAGATCAGCGATAGACACACAATCGCAAGCTATCACAAAATACAAAGACAGCCATACAAAAATAAAAAATGTATCTAAAAAGATCTCAAAAGAGATAGAAATAAAAAACACACAATTGCAGGCAAAAGAAAAAGAACTCAATGTCATTAAGGAATTCCTGCAAGAACATGCCAAAGATAACCTACTTAATACCTCTCTCTCAGGAATTGAAACACTACTAGAAACTTTAGCTGAATATAATATAAAAATTGAGAATAAAAAAATCTGATTCTTCTGCCCTTGCAAAGACTATTGCTACTCAAGAGACACACATTAATTCACTCAAAAAGAGCTTAAGCGAACAAGAAGATAGCTTTAAGAAACTACAAGAATTAATAATACAAGAACAACAGGCATTGAACTCATTACTGAAAGGGAAGCTGCTAAGAGATTTCTATGAAGATAAAGAAAGCCTTAAAGAAATAAAATCCTTACAAACAAAAATTCACGATTTAGCACACGAAAGACGTTTATTAGTAGATGGAAATCCATGTCCTCTATGTGGCTCACTAGACCATCCATACGCTCAAGGGAATATTCCTCAAAAAGATGACATAGACATTGCCATCGAAGAACTCACCTCCTTTATTACTTCTATTGAAGCTAAACAAGACAATATTGAAGAGTTGAACGACAAGGAAAAAACCGAACAACTTCGTCTAGGTGAAGATAAGGAAAAAGAAAGAACAGCTTTATATTCATTAGAGCAACTCAACAATCAATACAAAGAAGTGAATAAAGCTATCAAAGAATTGAAAGAAGATTATGATAGTAAAAAAAGATGTACTACAGAACAAGTGTAGTGAAATAGGAATTCAAGGAGTAGAATTCATAGAAGAAAATATCCTCCTGAACAGTTTGAAAGAGAAACTCGCGCAATATAACAAATATGTAAGTGATAAAGATTCCTTCACCAATGAGATAGCTACGATAACACATACCCTAGAAGAATATAAGAACAGTCTTGCAAATAATAATTCTCGATTAGAAGAAATTGAATCTGAAATAATTCTCTTAGAGGATGATTATCATAAGAAAAAGATACCGACATGAATTATTTCAATATAAAGATTGTGATATTGTAGAAAGCAACTGTTTAGAAGCTATTGAAATAGCAGAGAATGAAGAAAATAGAGTAAAAGAACTCCTAAGTTCAATACATACAGAACTTCATGCTCTTAATACAAGTGTTACAACAAACACTACTAGATTAGAAAAGGATCGTGCCTCTCTATTAAAGAAAGAACCTTCTTTTATTGAAGCTCTCACCTCTTTTTCTTTCACAGATGAGAAAGATTTCATCTCTTCTCGCCTCCCTCTAGATCAAAGGAATACACTTCAAGCAACAGCAAAAAAGTCTCGATGATAGAAAAACCACTATGCGTGCAAATATCCAAAGTAGAACACTATCCTTAACAAAAGAAAAAAGAAAAACAAGTAACAAACGAATCAGTTGATGAGCTTTCAGATAAAGTAGAATCATTACAGACAGAACTCAATACTATAGTGGAAAATAGGGCAACTATAAACACAGCACTCTCTCAGAATGAAAAGATAAAGATGAGGGGATTAGAAAAACAGAACGAAAATTAAAGCAAAAAACAAGGTAGTTGCAAAATGGAGTCATCTCAATACCCTTATCGGCTCTGCTGATGGAAAAAAATATAGAAAATTTGCTCAAGGGATTACCTTTGAATTAATGGTTGATCAATGCAAACAAGCAACTACATAAGATGAGTGACCGCTATTTACTCCTACACGATAATAGTGAACCACTAGAATTAAATATTGTAGATAATTACCAAGCAGGTGAAGTGAGGTCGATAAAAACCTCTCTGGTGGAGAATCCTTTATTGTCTCACTTGCCCTTGCCCTTGGATTATCTCAGATGTCGAGTAAAAAAGTACAAGTAGACTCCCTCTTTTTAGATGAGGGGTTTGGTACATTAGATGAGCAATCTCTTGAGACAGCATTAGAGACATTATCAACACTTCAACAGTCAGGAAAACTTATTGGAATTATTTCTCATGTTGCTGGTCTGAAAGAGAGAATAAGTACTCAAATACAGGTAACCCCTATAAATGGAGGAAAAAGCTCAATTGAGGGACCCGGTTGTGCTAAGATTAATCGAACGACATAATAATTTATTATTCAGACAGAATGCAAAGACTTTAGTAGAGTTGTTTCTCTTCTTTCACATAATCATCATAAAGAGCTTTGCATTCACTATGGCCAACTTGTTCAAGGTGAAGCACCTTCTCATCATTTCTATTATTCTCTAAATAGTCATAAATCATATCATCTCTGAAGCCAGCAATTTCAGCTTCCCATGCTTCACACCCATAATACACTGTTTTGATGTTAGCCCAGATAATTGCACTTAGACACATTGGACAAGGATAGCCTGTAGCATATAGTTCGCATCCTGTTAGATCATGCGTTCCTAGTATCTTTCCTGCTGCTCTTATAGCATTCACTTCAGCGTGTGCTGTTGGATCTTGATCATGGAGAACACTATTACTTGTTATCACAAGCACCTCTCCATCTTTTACAATTGCAGCTCCAAAGGGACCGCCAATATTCTTATTCATTGTTTCATGTGCTCTATGTGCTGCCTGTTTCATGATGTCTATGTTTTTCAATTCTAATCCTCTCACTCATTACATTAATGACAAGTGAGTATACCACAAAATAGAATAAAAACCCAAGAATCAACTCACCTTTTGATCTCTTGTTACCTCTAACCCATATGATTCAAGAATAATTTGGAAATGGAGAAGTTCTGATTGACTTGTCTCAGATGTTCCTTTTAGGGCATAAGGAATTCCTAACTCCTTATACTTATAAGATCCTAATTGATGGAAGGGAAGAAGATCTACACTTTCAATACAGGAATAAGATGATAAGAACTTTCCTAACTTATGAACCAAAGAATCATCTTGAGTAATCTGAGGAACAAGTACATGGCGAATCCATACTCTTTTATGAATAGATTCAAGGTAGTCAAGGGTAGCAAGAGTATTGTCGTTACTTTGACACGTGAGACGAATATGTTGTTCTTTCTCCACACTTTTAATATCTAGAAGAACCATATCAACTTCATCCAAAATCTCTTTACTAAGCTCAAGAGAGACACTTCCCGCTGTGTCTAGTGCAGTATGAATGTTATTTCTTTTTGCTTCTTTAATGAGAGATAAAGTAAATTCTGGCTGTAATAGAGGCTCACCTCCACTAATAGTAAGTCCTCCATTCTTTAAAAAGGATGTATAGGAAAGGACATCTTGTATCACAGAATCTACTGAAATCTCTTTTCCCCTAAGTGTTGACCAAGAATCAGGATTATGGCAATACAAACATCGCATCTTACACCCTTGCAAAAAGAGTGCATAACGAAGACCTGGGCCATCTAAGGCAGCAAGCGTTTCTACTGAATGAATTTTTCCTGTTACAGACATCACAATCCTCCTTTTTATTATAATACCGTGTGAAACGTTCTCATTATTACATCAAGTTGCTGCTCGCGTGTCAGTTTCACAAAATTCACCGCATATCCACTTACACGAATAGTGAGCTGTGGATATAACTCTGGTCTCTCCATTGCATCGAGTAACACTTCTTTTTCAATAACATTTACATTAATATGATGCCCTTTTTCCATGACATACGCATCTAGTAGAGTAACTAAATTTTCTACTTGATTATCTACACTCTTCCCTAGTGCTGAAGGAACAATACTAAAAGTGTATGAAATACCATCTTCTGCATCCTTATATGGGATTTTGGCGACACTCTTCATACTCGCAACAGAGCCCTTTTGATCTCGACCATGCATTGGATTAGCTCCTGGAGCGAAAGGCTCTCCCTTCTTTCTTCCATCTGGGGTACTCCCTGTTTTCTTTCCATACACGACATTGCTTGTGATAGTTAGTACCGATAAAGTAGGTATACTTTCTCTATAGGTATGATGCTTTTTCAACTTTTGGCTAAACATCTTCACAATCCAAGTAGCAATATCATCTACTCTATCATCATTATTTCCATATGAAGGATACTCACCCTCTATTTCATATTCGGTTGCTAATCCTCTTTCATCTCGAATGCTTTCACTTTGCCCACTTCATCGCCGATAGCTATCTGCACAACAGAGAGTCCAGCAATCCCGCCAGCAAGAGTTCTTGCGACATGTTCATCATGAAGCGCCATTTGGATTCTTTCATAACTATACTTATCGTGCATGTAGTGAATCACATTAAGGGTGTCAACATAGAGTTTAGCGAGCCAATCACACATTGTTTCAAACTTTCGTTTTACTTCTTCATAATCAAGATATATTGAGGTTACTGGAGCAAATTCAGGAGAAACTTGTTGTCCATCAATCTCATCCTTTCCCCCATTTATGGCATATAAAAGTGCTTTAGCTAGATTTACCCTTGCACCAAAGAACTGCATTTGTTTTCCGATTCTCATGGCTGAAACACAACAGGCAATCCCATAATCATCTCCATGAACAGGGTTCATAATTTCATCATTCTCATATTGGATTGAACTACTTTTGATTGACATCATTGCACAATAATTTCTAAAAGCTTTTGGTAGATGAGAAGAATAAAGAACCGTCAAATTTGGCTCTGGTGCTGGCCCTAAGTTAGTAAGAGTATGAAGAAAACGATAACTCATTTTTGTTACTAAATGCCTTCCATCAAGACCCATCCCTCCAATGCTCTCGGTGACCCATGTGGGATCTCCAGAAAAGAGTTGGTCATATGAAGGAGTTCTAAGAAAACGAATTAGACGTAATTTCATGACAAAATGGTCGATAAATTCTTGTATGTCACTTTCTGTATATCTTCCATCTTGAAGATCTTTTTCGCTATATATATCTAAAAATGTAGAGACTCTTCCCAAACTCATAGCTGCACCATTTTGCTCTTTGGTTGAAGCAAGATACGCAAAATAGATCCATTGTACGGCTTCTTTAGTATTGGTAGCAGGTTGAGAGATATCATAAGAGTAGGTTCTTGCCATTTGAGTAAGTTTCTTTTAATGCTCTAATTTGTTCACTAATCTCTTCTCTGTGTCTTATGAGAGACTCGTTCATGACATCATTAACAGCAGCTCTTTTTATCTCTTCTTTTTCTTTAATGAGGTAATCTGTTCCAAAGAGGGCGACCTTACGATAATCCCCAATGATTCGACCTCTTCCATATGCATCAGGAAGCCCTGTAATAATTGCACTATGACGAGCTCTTTTCATTTCATCAGTGTAAACATCAAAAACTCCATCATTATGGGTTTTTCTATAGGTAAAAACATCATCAACATCTTTGGGAACCTCTTTCCCATAAGCTTTAAGAGCAGTATGAACCAATCGAATCCCACCAAATGGCATGATAGCTCTTTTTAGAGCTTCGTCTGTTTGAAGACCCACTATTGATTCAAGGTTTCTATCAATAAAGCCAGGATCATGACTCTCTATTGTTGCAATTGTCTCATTATCTATTGCATACATGCCACCTCGCTCCCTTTCAACAAGTAATAAAGCTTTTACTTTTTCCCATAAAGAAAGGGTTCTCTTGCTCGGTGAAGCTAAAAATGATTCATCTCCATCATATGGAGTATAGTGCTGTTGTATATAATCTCTTATTTCCATTGTATTATCTCCTGTTCATGTATGTTTGTAACAGAAAAGATAAAAAGGTGTTGTGATACAAGTCACATTTGCAACAAAAGGGAAAAACTATTATACATAGCCTTTTATGCATAAATTGCGTATGTTAGAAATATGGATAAAGAGACATTTGAATGTAATTGTGAATATGAATATTGCCTGCACAAGGTTCCCCTATTTGCCTCAGTTGATCACGACTCATTAAAAGAAATAACTGCAAAAATGGAACACAGAGTGTATCAAAAGGGAGAGATGCTTGTATTAGAAGGGGATCAACCTCTTGGATTTACAGTAATTCAGCAAGGATCTGCAAAAGCATATAGAATCACAAGTGATGCTAAAGAACAAATCCTCTATATATTTCCAACGAAAGATTACTTTGGAGCTAGATTTTTGTTTACTGAAGATACAGTTCCCTACTCCGTGGTTGCCCTTGAAGAGACTCATGTCTGCATCCTAAGTAAAAAGCAACTAAGAAACATACTTACCCAACACCCAAAAGTCGCAATTCTCCTTATCGAAGCAATGGCAATGAGGATGAAAAGATTAGAATTATTAATGCAACAAACTGGAAAGAAGAAAGCAGAAGCACGAATAGCTGTGATTCTGCTAGAATTCATCGATACTTATGGAACAGAAAAAAAATGGCAAAACGCTTGTCAGCCTTCCATTAAGTCAGGAAGGTATTGCTAATTATGTGGGAGTTGCAAGGGAAACTCTTTCGAGAAAACTCTCTTCCCTAGAAGAACAAAAGATAATTGCATTTGAAGATGCACACCACATGATAATTCTCGATAAACAAAGACTCATCAGTTTAAGTGCAGGAGAAGAAGAGTTATACGTATAAAGCTGATGCTACAATAATGAATATAATAGAAACAACAGTATCAAGAGAGAGAGTATTCGCCACATAATCCATATTCTCTTTATCACGTTGTTTCATGAATATTGAAATTACAAATGGTGGTGGAGTTAAGAACATTACCATCATTGCATATGAATAGATTCTGTCTAGCTGCAATAACGACTCGACAATAACACTATTAATCACAATAACAAAAAGGAGAGAAAGAATTTTTCTCACAACGATTGTCTTGATAGAAAGAGAGAGATTATTTGGATCAATATGTATTGTATACCCAATACTTATTGCAATGAGAGGAACAGTGAGAGAGCCACCATATCAATAAATGAAGAAAGAGATGCTAATAAAGGAGTTACTGTTATAGATGAAGCAAAAAGAGAAAGAATGAGTCCACTGAAAATAGCAATAATCACTGGAGATGTTAAAAACTGTTTCATCAAAACTTTTATATGTTGTACTCCATCCCTCTCTTTAATGAGCATTGCCATTAATACAAAAAAGACAAATACAACTTGCCCTAAATCGACGATTGCAATTTTTCCCAGATTCTCATCACCATAAAGAGCGAGAAATAAGGCATACCCCAACATCCCCATTTCAAAACCACCCATCATCATAGCAAAATAAGGTGTTTTAATATGAAGCAATCGGCCTATTCCTTTACCAAGGATTACCATTAGAATACAGCTCAAAAAGACTACACCAATAAGGACAAGCATTAGAGGAGTCGCTTCTACTGATAAAAAGGCCTTAAATAGAAGTGCTGGGAGAGCAATATTTGAAACTATTTTCTTTAACCCGATGATTGCTTCTTCGCTGAAAAAATGAACTTTCTGGAGCGAAAAGCCTACAATGAACAGCAAAACTACCGGTAAAACCGGTAGTATAGTATCTAACATAACATACATTCCTTATAGTAATTTAGAATGTATTAGTGATGTAATATTCAAGCTGTCCAATCTGGAATTCTCTGTCAGCAAGAACGGCTTTTACAACATCTCCGATAGAAATAACACCACTAAGCTTCTCATCATCAAGAACAGGAAGGTGTCTGAATCTACCTGTTGTCATTAGATGCAAGCATTCATCTAAATTCTGATGCATTTTAACATAGGTAACATTCTTTGTCATTACCGTTGAAACTGGAATAGCAGTTGAAACATCTATCCTTCCTGCCATAAATTTTACAATATCTCTTTCTGATAGAATTCCTGCTATTGCACCTTTGTCATCAACGACAAGAACTGCACCAATACGGTGTTGAGATAATTTTAAAATAGCTTGTGCTAACGTGTCTTCTGGGAGAACTGTTACAACATCAGCTCCTTTTTGTTCCAAAATAGATCTTACTGTAGTACTCATACGATAAACCTCCTGAATTAATAACCCACTTATCTTTTCTTCTATGCTATGCCCACATTTTTTGAGAAGTCAATCCCTATCTTTTTTACCTAAAAAGACTAAAATATGTAAAAGTTAAGAATAATAACTCTTAAATTTATGTGAATAAACAATTCTTAAACATAATAAACTACTATTAATATACTATATTCACAACAGTCATTCCTATTCCCCCATCCATTACACATAAAAGATATCTAAAAATATTTTATTTTTTTATTTTTTTTTGTATAGTTATAACCTTTCTTACTGTATGATGTTTATATATGTAGATTCTGTCATAGGTAAATAAATGACAACAAAAAAAATATGAGGAGATTATTATGAAAAGAAAAGGTGTATTAGTATTAGTGCTATTAATTGCAATTTTCGCATCTGGTTCATTATTTGCTGCAAGTACATTTAGTATTGGGTCAGTAAACTACTATAGTTACGATGACCTAGAAGCAGGGAATTCTGAGAACTTTGTTCCAGGTATTAGAGCAGAGTTTTTCTTTAGTGACTACTTAGGAGTATCAGCCGATGCATTAGTTTTGTATTCTGTGCCTGATTTTAATTACTATGAGATGATGTATATTGTTGATGTTGTCTTAAGATTCCCTCTTGGTCTTATTGAACCATATATTGCAACAGGACCTGCTTATTTTGGGTATATTTGGGGTGATGAAACAGTAACTGCGGAAGATTCCTTTGCATACAACGTTCGAGGTGGTGTTGATTTTAATATTCTTGATTGGCTCTCCGTTGGAGCTGAAGTTAACTTCTTAGTCCCAGATGTGGCTGCATTCTTTGAGAATATTGGTGAATTGACTGAAGAAGAAATTAAAGAAAATAGCCTCATTGGTATTTCAGCAAAAATTAAATTCTAGACAATTTATTCTTTGTATCAAAAACGCTACTACTTCTCGTCTTAATAGATGTGAGGTAGTAGTTTTTTTATATTGTTTTTCAAAAATCTTTCTCAATTGTTAGATATACTAAAAAGACTTAATCAATAGAGTATGCCAATTGTTTCTCTATTGTGATACGATACACCTATGAAGAAAGTTGCTGTTATATGTACTGGAGGAAGCTCCCCACTATCTGTATCTTTACCCTCCCATTCATATGTGATAGCCGCCGACAGTGGACTTGAGACTGCTCATCGACTAGGATTAGTAGTAGATCATGCCATAGGAGACTTTGATTCTCTACAGAATCTATCCCTTTTAGATTCTGTCTCACATACTCTTCTTGAAAAAGAGAAAGATATAAGTGACACAGAGGCTGCCCTCATACACCTACAAAAAATAGGAATTGAACAATATATATTAGTTGGAGGAGGAGAAGGGAGATTTGACCACCTTATCCACCTTTATTCACTTTTTTTCTCTATATGAAGCACCAATTGAATGGATTACAGAGAAAGAACACCTTTATAAAATAGAGAATATGAAAGAATACCATCTACCTCTCTCTTCTACTGTGAGCATTCTTCCTCTCCATCCTAAATGCTACTCCAGAATAACATGCAAAGATCTCAAATGGCCTTTAAAGGATTTTATCATTGACTCTAATCATATGAGTTTATCAAATATTATTACTCATTCACCTCTTCATGTTGAAATTGAAGGGGATGCTGTTTTTCTATCGGTATTAATCGAGGAAAAATTGCCATGACAGGAGCTCACTTTTACGTTACAATACGTTATAACAAATGCTAATAAATAATGAGAGGAAAATTACTGTGAAATACCATAATTATGACTTAGACGCTCTTATGAAAGGACCTCTGGCTCCACTATTTTGCTGTATAGGGGACCCTGTTGTAGGAAATCCTACTCAATATATGATGGAAAAAGCTTTTGAATCATTAAATCTACCCTGCAGATATCTCACAATGAATGTGGAAAAGGAAACTTGGAGAATGCTATTAAGGGATTAAAAGCTCTTAATTTTAGTGGATACAATATCACAAGCCCTCACAAAATCAAATCAATTCCATTCCTTGATTCACTAACCCCTTCTGCATCATTATCGAATGCTGTTAACTGTGTATATCAAACTGAGAATGTCTCTACTGGAGATAATACAGATGGAAAGGGATTTATTACTGCAGTGGCTGAAGTAAAACCAATAAAAGGGATGAACGCTTTAGTATTTGGTTCTGGAGGAGCCGCTCGTGCTATTATCTGTGAGCTGTCTCTACATGAAGCCTCTTCAATCACAATAGTAAATAGAAGTATTGAAAAAGCCATACAGATTAAAGAAGACTTAGAGGGGAAAGTAGATACAAAAATTGAGGTAAAGCCTCTTACAGATAATATGAAAATAGATGCTTCATACGACCTTATTGTACAGTCCACTAGTGTTGGGTTATTTGATGAAAAAGGAAGACTCCCTCTCGTCTGGGAAAAGGGAGATTATAGTAAGTGCATAGCAAGTGATGTAGTATTTAATCCAATTAATACTCTCTTTCTGCAAGAAGCAAAAGATGCGGGATGTACCTGTGTTGATGGTCTAGGCATGCTAGTGTATCAAGGGGCTATTGCCTTTGAAAAATGGACAGGTAAGAAAGCACCCCTCGAAGTAATGAAAGATGCATTGATAGAAGCTTTTCTGATAAAGGAATTTAATTCATGGATAATAGTGAGCATCTCGATAATATAAATTTATCAAAGAAATTACGAAATATTCTTCTTCTCTCAAAAAAAGTTTTAGGTGATGATGATGTTACAAACCTTACTGAAGCAGAGATTACAGAAATCAATAAACGCTCGATTCCAAAAAATCGTTTATCAAAGAAATTATTGCAAACAAGAATTAAAGAAATTGAACATGATACGTTTATCATTCCAGTAGAAGATGGGGCCCTTACCGGATACTTTTACCAACCAAAAACAGACCAAACATCTCAAATGACTTCTTTACGACCTCTTATTATTTTTTATCATGGAGGCGGTTGGGTTTGGGGAAATATGGAACTTTATCAGTATGTATGCATGCGTCTAGCTTCTATTACTAATGCTACCGTTCTTGCTGTTGATTATCGATTGGCTCCAAAAAATAAATTTCCAACAGCAGTAGAAGATTGTTATAGTGCCTTTTTATGGGCTTCCTTAGGAGCTCGTTATTGGAAAGTTGACCCAGAAAGAATCTATGTAATGGGTGATAGTGCAGGAGGAAATCTTGCGGCTGTTGTATGTAGACTAGCAAGAGACAGGAAAGGACCCCATATTTCGGGACAAGTCTTACTCTATCCGGTTACTGATGGAAGAATGAAAACAGAAAGCTATGATGAATTCAAAGATAGTCCCACGTTAACTGCAAAAAGCATGCAGTTCTTCATAAAAAGCTATCAAAGAGAACCTAAAGATATTTTAAACCCTTCATTCTCTCCACTATTATCAAAAGACCATTCACGTCTTCCACCAGCACTTATCATTGGAGCAGAATACGACCCATTAAGAGATGATGGAAGATTGTATAGTGATGCTCTTGAATCAGCTGATACCCCTGTAAAATATCTTGAATGTAAAGAAACTGTGCATGGCTATTATGTATACCCTAGAGCAACAGGGACAGAAGAAAGTGAAGCTGCTATTATTCAATTTATTTCTGGAAGACCTGTTGGTTCTATAAACCTAATGTCATTTAAAGAACTAAAAAAACAGAATAAAAATGAATTGAAGAAAATTAAGAAAAATAAGAATTTTATTGCAACAGGTGTATCAGGATCTTAACCCTTTCTATATAGAACGTCTGTTGCATCTTCTATCTTTCTTGGCCTTGGATCTTTTCCAATAAGAAGCCCGATAGATTCTTTATACATTGTGATAGGCCTCTTTACCTCTGAAACCGCTGAGAAGTAACAATACCAACATCCTTCATCTTTTTTATATCGTAAAGAACTAGAGAGAATATAAGAACTCGCCCATCCTGACTCAGGAGGTGTAAGTATTGGCTCTTCCTTTAAAAGAGAAAAGTGGAGTCCATCATCACTCTGTAAAAGAAGAATTGCTGAAGAAGTTCTCTTCCTTTTCTCATCAAAAAAATAAGCATTCTGGATAGCTCTATACAAATTCCCTTCACGATGAACTTGTAATTGTCCACTTGCTAGAGATCTATAATATTCGTTCCCTTCCCCTTTAATTAATATATTATCACTCTCCACTTGGTATGAGCCTATAATATCTATACATACAGCGCTTACTGTATAACGAGCAATATCAAGTTTTTTATCTATTATTGAAGCTCCTACATAGAGACGGTATCCTTGATCGGTTGAAATAATCTGTGGATGAGAGAGTCTTCCTTTCTTAATAAAATCTTTTGAACAGGGATATCATTTGCACTAATAAGATGCCTTGGTTTACTCCAAATAGATAAGTCTGTAGAACTTATGATCTCGATGTGAGATTCTCTATGGAAATCTTTAGAACTATGTCGACGTCGTCCATCGACAAAAGGAATATGCATCCCTCTTTTTTCATAGACAAGGTAATACACCCCATCCTCTATAAAGACAGAAGGATAATGTCCCCCTATTTCAATAATCCTTACAGAGCGCCAACTAATACCACTATCTGAAATAAAATGATGAATTCCTAACCAAGAATGACAAAATAGATGCCATTTATCGTCAACAGAATCTTGAGGAAAGAGGACAAAGGGATGAGATAGTCTTGGTGTATACCATGTACCTTGAACGAGAGGTTCGTCGGAAAAAGGAAACCATGAAGCATGTATTACATCTGTTAATACCTTTGTCAGAGTACTCATTACTTATCCTTATATTCCTTTTTAGGACTATACTTCTTAGCAAAAAGAGGTGAGAGATATTTTTCTAAATTAAATTTTGCCATCACTTTTTTCATTATCAGTGTATACAGGAAAAAAGATCCCCCAATACTCACAATAAAAATAAGACCAATATAGAGAGGGACTAAAGGACTCTCCGGATTTGAAAAAATTCACCATAATTGCTAATGAAATTAAAAAATAGAACAATCATAATAAGAAGATTTGCAACAGTCGCACCTAGAATAAATAAGAATGTGTTTAATTTTTTATTCATTTTTTCCCTCAATTTCATTCGAAGTCTGCTTAGTAAACAACAAAGATAACATTAAAAGAATTGCACAGACAACAACTGATGCATCGGCAATGTTAAAAGTTGGCCATCGGTCGAATCCGAATAAACCCAAACACTTTTACACTAATAAAATCAACAACCCAATCATCTCTAAATATTCTATCTATGATATTTCCAATCCCTCCCCCTAGAATCCCACAGACAACCCATCTTTGCAAGGAAGAAATTTCTTTGCTTCGTAAAATATAGATAACAAGAAGTACTAAAAGAATCACTGGTAGAATAAATAAAAAGAACATGTTTTACTTGAAGAGGAAGATCTTTCCCTAGACTAAACCCAATTGCGGAGTTTCTTACATGAACAATCCAAAGAATATCATTAAGGAATGAACGATATATAGTTCCAACAGGAACTCTTAGCACAATCCACGTCTTTGTAATTTGATCGGCCATTACAAGAATAATGGTAAGAAGAAATGGGAGAAGCACTTCTTTTTTGCGACTTTTCATCTAAATAACTCCTTAGAGTGATGTTGGGATATCAATAAATACTGTTTCAAGATGGCATTCTTCTTCAATAGCCTTACCAAAAGCTTGTACACCAAATACTTCACTTTGATAATGGCCACCACAAATCATTGTAATACCTTCTTCCTTACACATACTATACATTTCATGAGAAGCTTCTCCAGTAATATAGGCATCATACCCAATATCGATAGCTTGTAAGACTTCCTTTGAAGCGCCTCCAGAAACAATAGCTATACTGTGAATCTCTTTATTCCCAAATGGGAGTACAATCAATCCTTTTCAGAGGAAAATCCTAAAAGAGATGTTATTCCATCAACACTAAGGCCTCTTTCTGAAATTCCTTTATACCCGATATCAAGACCATGATAAGAGCCAAAAGGTGTTACATCTTCTAATTGAAGAATAGACGCCATCACTCCATTATTTCCTAGTGTAGGGTGTGCATCAAGAGGAAGATGAGCAGCAAAAAGTGAGATATCATTATTAATAAGAAAAGCAACTCGATGATAATGAGAATCAGTAATTGCCATACTTTTTCCCCAGAAAAGACCATGGTGAACAAATACAGCATCAGCGCCCTCTTCTTTAGCTCTTTTAAAAGTTTCTAAAGAAGCATCTACTGCACACACGACTTTTTCAATCTCCTTATGAGGAGATCCTACTTGCAATCCATTGAGAGAATTATCAGTAGAAGCAAACGCATCTAGATTAAGTCTCTCTTGAATGTATCTTTCTAACTCTTTCGTATTCATAGTTCCTTGATTATAAAGAGTTGACATCAATTATTCCACCACCTATAGTGACCATCATGGCAACTTTACCATTTGATATAAAAGAGCTTACTCATAGTGAAGCCCAATTTAACATCCCCCTCTCATTAATCGACCCTTCTGTCCCGATTGAGGAAGCTCAGATAGTGGGACAACCTAGAGCAATGAGAGCATTAAAGATGGCCCTGTCAATCAACTCCGATGGTTACAACATCTTCGTGAGTGGAGAGGCTGGGACTGGAAAAAGAACTGCAATTGAACTTGCCACTAAAATGTGGGAACATGATATGGCAAGTGTTCGTGATATAGCATTCATTCATAATTTTCATAATCCCGATACACCAATTCCCCTCACTTTTCTCCCAGGAAAAGCAAGGACCTTCTCTATAGAGATGAAATCTTTTGTCTCTTCACTTTACAATGAGATGTCTCATCTTATGAAAGAAGAGAGAGTAGATACTGCAACCTTATCATCAATAGTTGATCCTTTGATTGAGGAAGTAAGAACATCCTATAAAGATAAAAAGATTTCCCTATTCTTAACTCACATAAAAGAAGATCTTACAGAACACCAATATCTATTCAGAACTGAAAACTTTAGTTCAAAAGATCTTCAATCGTTCTTACGTCGCTACACTGTAAATGTTTTAGTCGATCATGGTGCGACTAATACTCGTCCTCTCATCTTTGAATATCATCCAACATTCAGTAACCTCTTTGGCTCCCTTGATGAGATAAAAGAGAGCTCAGGAGAACATTATCTTCCATTCCTCGCACTTCATGCAGGCTCTCTATTACAGGCGAATGGAGGCTACATTGTTATTAGCGCTCATGAAATGTTGAGTGTTGATGGACTATATGAAGCATTAAAACGCTTTCTCAACACGAAAGCTTTAGTAATACAGAACTCTTCTACAGGCAATAACACTTCTTCTGGAGTTCGCCCTCTTCCAATTGAACTAAATGTAAAAGTAATACTAGTAGGTTCTTCTGAAGCATTTGAACAATTTAGTGAACACGATGATGAATTCTTAAAACTATTTAAAATCTCTGCAGAATTCGACTATACAATGAACTTCAATAAAGAGAATATCGACGGAACAGTTTCCTTTTTATTAAGAACAGCTCAAAGAGAACGATTACTTCCCTTAGAAGTCTCTGGAATAAGAGAAATACTCCGCTATAGCACCCTACTAGCAGAAAGTAGAGAAGAACTCACTACCCAACTTGCATTACTTGCAGATGTGTTAAGAGAAGCACACTATTGGGCAATTGAAGAAAATGAATCTACCATTACACATATTAGTGTTCTTCGAGCAATTGAAGAAAGAGACTATATTGGAAGTGTGAGCGAATCTCGCATTCAGCAAGAGATTACTAGTGGTGAAATGATTATTACCATCAAAGGATATAAAACCGGTGTGGTAAATGGTCTTGCCGTTCTAGATATTGGCTCAAATACCTTTGGAACTCCCACTGTCATTAGTGCAACGGTAGCTCCTGGTTCTGAAGGAATAGTCAATATTGAACATGAAGCAGGGTTAAGTGGAGAAATCCACGATAAAGGATTACTCATACTTGAAGGATACTTGAGAAAAAGATATGCAAGAAACTTCCCCCTATCAATCTACTCAGGAATTTGTTTTGAACAGTCCTATGGTGAAATTGATGGAGATTCAGCTAGTAGCAGTGAACTCTATGCCCTCTTATCAGCTATTGGAGAAATTCCTATTAGACAGAATATCGCTGTAACAGGAAGTGTAAACCAAATGGGAGAACTACAGCCAGTTGGCGGTATTAATGAGAAAATAACTGGTTTCTATCGAGTATGCAAAGCAATCGGGAATGTAAGCCATCCTGGTGTAATTATTCCTTATCAAAATAAGAAGAATCTGATACTCCCATATGAAGTCATTGATGCGATAGAGAGGAAAGAATTCCATATTTATCCTGTCCATACGATTGACCAAGGTATGAGTGTACTAGCAGAGCGTCCTGCTGGAGAAAGAAATCAAAAAGGGGTATTCCCAATTGACACTCTTAATAGAGCAATAGAAGATCGTCTTAAGGTGTTATACGACATTTCAAGACCACAAAACTAGGAAAGCCCCTTTATTGACATGACCCAGCTGTACATTGCAATAGAAAATGCTGTAGAGACATTCAAAGATCCTTTTGTTCCAAATAAAGGAATGGATACAACACCTAGAGAAGATTTGGCAATACTCAGTAACTCAGGAGAGACACCAAGTTCCTCAGAACCAACAATCATCACCCCACTATGAGGAAAAGAAAAGGTTTCTAATTCGCTTCCCCCTACCTCAAGCGCAAAGACTGGCTGATCTTTTATCAGATCAATAATATGAGCTGGAGTTCCTTTTGTAAAAGGAACAGATTGAGTACACCCTGCTGCACTTCTAAGAGTACGAGGATGACTCACATCTGCACAGGGAGTAGTCAGATAAATATGGGAAGCGGCAAAACTATCTGCGCTACGAAACATAGAACCCACATTGAAAGGGCTTCTAATTCTATCTAATACAACTGAAATCGGAAAACTTGTTCTTTTTGTAGCATCTAGCTGATTATCATCATCTACAAAATCCCAATCTCCTACACTCATATTCATATCATTCATTAATAGAAAAAGAAGATCATTTAATAACCAAATATCAACATTTCCTTCTTGAACCATAAACAAAAGAGTATGTGCTTTATCTTTTGTCTCACCACTAACTCTTTTTTCGTCACTATTCATAATAATTTTACATACATCAATAAGATAATAGATATCTATATTTTTAGTATGAGAAAGATATTCTAATAAACGAATAACCTTTCTCATCTTTGTATCTTCAGGAAGAGAATTCAATTTCTTTATTGTTATCATACATCTTATCCTTCACTACTCTTTTCTGGAAAGACACACACTACACATTCTCCTTTAATAGAATCTCTTTCATTAAAGATCGTGAACACCTCTAATGCTGTGCCCTTCACAAACTCTTCAAAAGTCTTAGTCATTTCACGCCCGACCATTACCATACGTGTTGGGTCAATCTCTAGTATTGCATTAAGAAGTTTTAAAAGGCGAAATGGGGATTCATAAAGAAAAAAAGCTTCATCGCGATTAATCAATTCAGTTAATCTTTTCGTTCTCTTTCCAGATTTTATACTAACAAAACCTTCAAACGTAAAACTTTTTCCCATCAATCCGGCTACAGAGACAGCAGTTGCAACTGCTGAAACACCAGGAATAGGGACAACAGGAAAATGTGCAGAACGTACTGCCTCTACAAGATGACTACCGGGGTCGCTGATCCCAGGAGTTCCGGCATCAGAAACAAAAGCAACAGAATTGCCCTCTTCAAGAAGCTTAACTATTCCCAGTGCAGAAGCTTTTTCATTGTGAGCATGTGTTGCAATAAGTCTCTTTTGAATACCATAATGCTGTAATAATCGTATAGTTACCCTTGTATCTTCACACGCTATGATATCAACCTCTTTTAATGTTGAAATTGCTCTGTAAGTGACATCTTCTAAATTCCCAATAGGAGTCGCGACAATATATAAAGTGCTCATACTTTATTGTACTATAGTGATACTATATTGAGCAATCGGTGAAACATAGACATCACTCTACTATCTCAATTCATCAGACATATAATCTATACATTCATCACATAAGAAAGATGTGTTTGTAATATAGACTACTTGTAGGTGGTAGAGAAAAGACGATAAGAAGAGAAGGTATTTTTTACATCTAGTGGTATTTTTTACCAAATCACCACACGAGAAGGTTGATAGCAATAATGCGAATTATTATATATCATTATAAAACAAAGATTTACAAACAATCCTTCTAACTTGGCACACTCTATGCATAGAGAGGATATGTAAAGTTTTCAATAATTATGAGGAGAAACATATGAAAATGATAAAAAGAATGAAAGGTATTATTAATTCTAACATCAGTGCCAAACTTGACAAATTCGAAGATCCTGAAAAGATGATTCGCTACATGATGAGAGAAATCGACGAAACGATTGTTGAAGCAAAGAGTGCTACAACAGGTAAGATCGCAACACTAAGCACCATAGAAAAGAAATTGCTGAGACACAAAGTGAGAAAGAACGATGGCACCAACGAGCAATCCTTGCCGTAGAAAAAAAGAAAGATGACTTAGCTCGTCAAGCAATTGCAGAAAAACAAAGAGTTGAAAAACATCTTAATCATCTTGCCCAAGAAAAGCAGGGAATGGACAACATCATCTCATCAATGCAAAATCATGTACATGAACTTGAAGCAAAAAGAGATGAGATTAAAGATAAAGAGAGAATGCTCATCCAAAGAGCTTATCATGCAAAAGAGAAGAAAAAAGTAGTCGAAACACTTAAAGGACTTGATGCAAGTGCCACATGTAGAAGATTTAGTGAATTCGAAGAAAAAATCGAACACCTTGAAGCTCAAGCATCTGTAGCTGGTTTCACCACAAAAGAACAACAAAGTGAAGCAACTTTCGCAAAGATAGAACAAGATGAATCTATCGAGAATGAACTCACCCTTTTGAAAAAATCCTTAACAAAATAAGAGTCTATCTCCCAACACAAGAGTCAACATTGTTGGCTCTTTTTTTATAGTTCCACCTCTCCCTTATATTTCCTGAATAACCCACGGAACTGATCATAACTCAACCCGAGGATCTCAGCCGCTACTTTTTGGCTTCCCTCTGATTTCTTTAGAGCTTCAGATAGATAGAAGATATCTAACTCTCTTTTTGCCTCTTCATAATTTTTAAGGGTAGAATGCACAGGAACTTCTTTTTTCTCCTTTTTTGTAAAAGGATTATTAAAGGGATCAATAACAATCTCATCAATTAGATCACTTTTTGACCTATATACAGCTCTTTCAACCACATTCTTTAATTCTCTTACATTTCCAGGCCATGAATAAGAGGATAATTTCTTAAGAACTGATTGAGTAAATCGAGGATTACCATCGAGACCACACTCAAGAGCCATCTTAGAAGCAAAATAGTGCGCTAAAAGAAGAATATCTTCACCTCTTTCTCGTAAGGGAGGGAGAAAAGAACCTCAAAACTTAATCTATCGAGTAAATCCTCCTTAAACTTTCCTTCTATACAAAGCTGTGGCAAGTCTGCATTTGTTGCACCAATAATTCGAACATCTACTTCATGAGATTGAGAAGATCCTACTCTCTCAAATGCACCGTACTCTACAACTCGAAGAATTTTCTCTTGAACTTCTATAGGAATTAGTCCAATTTCATCTAAAAAGAGGGTTCCTTTATCCGCTTCTTCAAACCTCCCTTTTCTTGCCTTGTTTGCCCCAGTAAAAGCACCAGATTCATGGCCAAAGAGCTCCGTCTCTATTAAAGATGGGGGAGTGCCGCACAGTTAACAGTAACTAAAGAAGATTGCCATCTCCCAGAAAGATAATGAAGACGAGTTGCTGCAATCTCTTTACCACTACCCCTCTCTCCAACAATCAATACACTTCGGTTAATCTTAGCAACAAGAGATAATTGTTCTTGGAAATTAATAAACGCTTCTGATTCTCCTAAAGGAGCTTGGTTTTACTTGATTAGTTTTTTCACTCATTGGCATATTCTACCATTTAATGGTCGTTTTTTACCATAATTAAGTAATAGTTCTATAGAAATTGCCTTTAAAACATGATTTTTATCAAAAAAACGTATAGTTAATTTCTTGGCACGCTAATTGCATTACCATCTATGTAAAACAAAACATAACGTGCCAAATGGCAAAGGAGAATAATATGGGAGTGTTTTCAAGATTTCTAGACATAGTAAATGCAAATATCAATTCACTACTTGATAAAGCAGAAGACCCTGAAAAAAATGATTAAACTAATGATGAGTGAAATGGAAGATACATTAATCGAACTTAAAAGCTCATGCGCCACGATTATTGCAGCTCAAAAAGAAAAATTGAGCGCAATATAAGAGAAACAGAACCTGCCATCGACAGATGGATAGAAAGAGCCAAACTAGCTCTCTCAAAAAACAGAGAAGATCTTGCTAGAGAAGCCCTTGTCATGAAAAAGCAGATGCAAGAAGAATTAGAAAAACTAAGAAATGATTTCAAAGAGAAGCAAACAATGATAGACTCATGTAAAGAGAATATTGTTAAAGTAGAAGAGAAATTAAGTTCTGTAAGAGCCAAATACCAGCACTTCAACAAGAAAGAAACAAGAGAAGAAGGTAGAGCAAGCTCACATGAAGAAAAAGATTTTGATTATCGCTTCAATCAGATGAATGAACATCTTGAAAAAATGGGAACAAACAGTCAGAATTCTAAATTGGATAAGGAATTTTCAAATCTCGAAGAGATGGATGAAATTGATGCAGAACTTGAAGCCCTTAAAGGAAAAGAGGGAAAAGGAAAGAGTCAAAAATAATGTTTGGTGAAACTTTAATTAGTATAATTTCAATTGTAACCCCATTTGTCTTTGTTGCATGGATCATCAGTACAAGTCGTGGTCGGAAAGACAAAAAGGTTCATTCTGATGAAGAACTTGAACAGGGAATAAAAGAATTAGCAAAGCGAATAGAAAATTTAGAGATTATATTTAGAAATAATCAATCAAAGGATAGGTAGCATATGGCAAGCAATAGATTATATCGTTCAAGAAACGGAAAAGTATTTGGAGTCTGCCAAGGGTTTGCTGATTGGAAAGATCTCCCAGCTGACACCCTAAGACTCATCGTAGGGATATCAATACTGGTTACAGGAATATTTCCAGGCATCTTTATTTATGCCATTGTAGCCTTTTTTTCTCCCACTCGAACCAGCTTCACAAGCTTCAAGAGCTTCTTTCTACGAAAAAGAAGAAACCTATAGAGAAAGTTCAACAAAGGATTTTTTGCATGAAACTTTTGAGAGGTTAAAAAGAAAAGTTGAAGACATGGAAGAATCTGTATTCAACAAAGAAAGAGATTGGGACAAACGATTTCATGATAATACATAGATTATCATTCCCTTCTTTAACAAGCTGTACCTTTTTCTGGTACAGCTTTTTTATTACACATATCTAAAGCTTAGTACGTATTTTCATTTTTACCTATTGCTCAAAATATACATGAGTGCTATATTTTTGCTATTAGTTAGGTACCTAATTAATAAGGAGATTACACATATGCATTCTGCCTGCGAACAAGAGATGTCGTTAATTACCCAATTAAGCAAAATTCAATTTCAGCTTATACATCAATTTTTAGCATCAATCGATATCTACCCGGGTCAATATCATCTCCTTAACCTGATAGCTAAATACAAGGATGGAATAAATCAAAAAGAGATAGGAAAGAGCCTCTTCATTAAGCCTTCGAGTGTAAACCAAGTCATTGTAAAACTTGAAGAAATGAATTATCTCTCACGTGCTATTGCCCCCTCAGATAAAAGGGTTCTCATTGTTACTATAACAGATAAGGGAAAAGAGATTCTTGAGCAAGGAAAAAGAAAAAAATCATGTATATCCAAAACCTCATGAAAGAGGGAATAGATGAAAAGGATCTTGTTCTATTTGATAAAGTTGCCCAAAAAATGAAAAGACAATCTCTTAAAAGAGAGAAATGGAGAATGTATCAGGTGTCATTAATCATTAGATATCTAAAAAATCATATATAGGAGTCCTCTTAATTATTGTATTCCTACTGGTAAAGGTCGTATGCGACTTAGCACTCCCATATTACACATCTACCATAGTAAATGTAGGGATTCAGCAAGGTGGAATAGAAAGTGTGATACCCTCTTATGTAAGTATTGAAGGGTATGAGACTCTCTCTCAAACACTCCCGAAATCAGAAGCAGAGACTATCAAAAACTCATACACCTTAACTGATTCTTTTTATACGCTGACAAAAAAAGATCAAAATCTAGAATCAATCTTTCTCTCTTACTTTTCAAAAGTAGACCAAGACGCTGATGAAAAAAAACAATACCTCTCTGCAATAATTGGAGTGACTCAGGAATATGAAAAAGCGGGAATTGATGTATTGGAAATTCAACAACGCTATATCTTATCTCAGGGTATGGTGATGGTAGGCATATCATTATTAAGTGCTCTCTTCTCCATTCTTGTATCTTTCTTTGCATCCCGTACTGCTGCAAGTACAGGTCGTCATCTCCGTGGCGAAGTATTTAGTAAAGTTCTCACATTCCATCAAAACGAGATAGACCACTTTTCAACAGCATCACTGATTACTAGAAGTACAAACGATGTACAGCAGATACAACAATCACTTGTTATGATTCTAAGGATTGTATTCTTCGCCCCACTTATGGCTATTGGAGGCATTATCAGAGTCCTTGCAACGAATAACTCGATGACGTGGATTATTGCTCTTGCTGTAGGTCTTATCTTTATTGTAGTAATTACCATGTTTCGTCTTGTGATGCCTAAGTTCACACTTCTTCAAAATCTTGTGGATAACATAAACTCACTAGTAAGAGAAACGTTAAAAGGATTGAGTGTAATACGAGCTTTCTCAAATCAAGACCATGAGAAAAAAAGATTCAACGATGCAAATGAGAAATTGACATCAACATCTCTCTTTGTAAATAGATCAATGTCCGCGATGATGCCTATTATGATGCTTATCATGAATCTTACTGGTATCCTAATTGTATGGGTCGGAGGAATACACATCTCACAAGGAGACATGCAAGTTGGAGATATGATGGCTTTCATTCAATATAGTATGATTATCATCATGTCATTCTTAATGATAACAATGCTAAGCATTATCATACCACGCTCTACTGTCTCAGCAAAAAGAATAGAAGAAGTACTTAACACCAACCCATCCATTGTTAATGCAAAAGAACTACATCTCCTAGCTAAGAGTGATACAAGAACAATTGAATTAAGAAACGTCTCCTTTACCTACCCTAAAGCAGATACAGAAGCAATCAAAAACATTAGTTTTGTCTGCAACCCAGGGACGATTACAGCAATCATAGGATCTACGGGTAGTGGAAAATCAACTATCCTCCAACTTCTTCCTAGATTTATTGACCCGACAATGGGATCAGTACTCATAGACGGCATTGATACAAAGACTATTTCACTCCATGAACTCAGAGAAAACATTGGGTATGTAAGCCAAGTTGGCAATCTCTTTAAAGGAACTATAAAAAGCAATATTGGATTTGGAGAAAAAGAAATAAGTGATGAGGATATCAAGGAAGCAGCTGTTATAGCTCAAGCACATGATTTTATCCTAGAAAAAGAGAGTGGCTATGAATCAAATATCACATTAAGCGGGACAAATGTATCAGGCGGACAGCGACAAAGAATAAGTATTGCTCGGGCAATAGCTACAAAAGCACCTATATTATTATTTGATGATAGCTTCTCAGCGTTAGACTTTCGAACTGAAGTCTCTTTGCGAAAAGAGTTGAGAAATAAGATTACAGACTCGACAATTATTATTGTAGGACAGAGAATTTCCTCTATTATGCATAGCGATACGATTATTGTCCTCGATGAAGGGAAAATGGTTGGAATTGGAACACATAAAGAGTTAATGAAAACATGTGAGGTCTACCAACAGATTTCAAGGAGCCAATTGTCACCTGAGGAGCTAAAAACCTATGAGTAATCAACAGCAAAAACCAACAATAAAACCAATGATGAGAGGCCCAGGTGGTAAAATGGGACTCGCACAGAAACCAAAGAATTTTAGAAAAAGTACTATTCGTCTCATATCTTGGTTTAACCCATATAAAATCCCTTTACTATTTGCTCTTCTATCAGCCCTTATAGGAACAATCTTTACTATTATTGGGCCCAAAATATTAGGACAAGCAACAACAACAATATTTGTAGGTATTAACTCTTCTTTACAAGGTGGTACAGGTATAGACTTCTCGCTCATAAAAAGAATCCTCTCTATCCTTGTTGTTATGTATATTACAAGCACCTTCTTTGCATTTATCAGTGGCTTTATTATGAGTGGAATCACGCAGAAGATATCAAGAAAAATGAGAAAAGACCTTGTAGATGTCATTCACACAATGCCATTTCGAAGTTTTGACGCCACCACCCATGGAGATATTCTAAGTAGAGTAACAAACGATGTTGATATGCTTAGTCAAAACCTCAATCAAAGTAGTATTCAACTCATCACAAGTATCACAACAATGATAGGGGTTTTGGTGATGATGCTTTCTATTAGCCTATTAATGACTATCATCACCCTTGTTATTCTTCCACTCTCTCTTATCATTATTTCTGCCATTGTGAAGAAATCACAAAAATATTTTGTTCAGCAACAGCAAACATTAGGAGAGATAAATGGGCAAATAGAAGAAGTATATAGTGGCCAATTAATAGTGAAATCATTTAATAATGAGAAGCAGCAAGAAGAAGTCTTTAACAAGACAAATGAAGAACTTTATAACTGCGCATGGAAAAGTCAATTTTTAAGTGGCCTCATGATGCCCGTCATGCATTCAATTGGAGATATTGCCTATGTGGCTATTGCACTTCTCGGAGGCCTTCTTGCGATTCGTGGTTCCATTACAGTGGGTAATATCCAAGCATTTATTCAATATATGAAAAGCTTCACACAACCAATTAGTCAAGTTGCACAAATCTCAAGCCTCTTTCAATCTACAATAGCCGCAGCTGAAAGAGTTTTTGAATTCCTTGATGAAGAACCTGAAGAAGAAACAGAAGTCCTCTGTACATTAAATAGATTGCAAGGAGATGTGAATTTTCAGCATGTAACATTTGGATATGATAAAGAACATCCTGTAATTCATGATTTCACAGCACATATCACACCAGGACAAAAGGTTGCAATCGTAGGACCAACAGGAGCTGGAAAAACAACAATGGTAAAACTCCTTATGAGATTTTATGATGTTGATCAAGGAGCTATCTATATTGACTCTCAAAATATCAAAGAATTGAGTCGAAAAGATGTGAGAAGCCACTTCGGCATGGTATTGCAAGATGCATGGCTATTCAAAGGATCCATTAAAGAGAATATTCGATACGGCTCTCTAACTGCAACAGATGAAATGGTTGAGGAAGCTGCTAAGCTTTCTCATATTGATCACTTCATCCACACCCTGCCAGGTGGATATGACATGGTAATTAATGAAGATTCTTCTAATATCAGTCAAGGTCAGAAACAACTCATTACTATTGCTAGAGCAATGATAATGGATCCTGAAATATTAATCTTAGATGAGGCTACTAGTTCAGTCGATACTCGAACAGAATTATTAATTCAACAAGCCACAGAAAGAATCATGAAAAATAGAACTACATTTATCATAGCTCACAGGCTCTCAACAATTCGAAATGCAGACCTTATTCTTGTCATGAAAGATGGAGACATCGCTGAGATGGGGACTCATGATTCTCTTATCAAAAAAGGGGGTATGTATGCAGATCTTTATCAGGCTCAGTTTGAAAAAGGCAGCGCATAACATCTTGTTACACAATTAGAAAATCTGTAGTATAAACGTCAGAAACTTTAGGAGGATTAGAGTTGACTATAGGATTAGATATTGGTTCTACTACCATAAAATGTGTAGTAATAAATAATCAAAATCAAATTGTATACTCTCACTATGAACGTCACTATTCTCAAATTGCTGAAAAAGGTGCTGCCCTCCTCCAATATATTGATACTCATATCATTAAAAAGAAAAAAGCTAAGCTGATGATAAGTGGGTCTGCTGGTATGGGCCTTGCTGACAGATGTTCAATTCCCTTTGTGCAAGAAGTCTATGCTACTCGGGTAGCAACAAAGAAAATCATCCCAGGATGTGATGTTGTAATTGAACTTGGTGGGGAAGATGCAAAAATCCTCTTCTTTAATCAAGGAATGGAAGTCAGAATGAATGGCTCATGTGCTGGTGGTACTGGAGCTTTTATTGATCAGATGTCTTCCTTGTTACACGTCAAAATAGAGGAATTTGATGAACTAGCACAAAAAGCAACAAGGACATATACAATTGCTTCTAGATGTGGTGTCTTTGCTAAAAGTGATATACAACCACTATTAAATCAAGGAGCTCTCACTTCAGATATTGCTTCAAGTATTCTTCAAGCGGTTGTGAACCAAACGATAGGAGGCCTTGCTCAAGGGCGCCCTATTACCGGGAAGGTAGTCTACCTTGGAGGTCCTCTTACTTTCATGAGTGAACTCAGGAACCATTTTGATTCTTCATTGCATACCAAAGGAATATGTCCTCAGAATTCTCTTCTCTTTGTTGCACTCGGTGCAGCATACTGCGCAACATCAGAGATTGAACTTAAAGATGTTATCCAGAGATTTAAAAATCAAAAGAACAAAGAAAATGTATCCTTTCTCCCACCTCTTTTCAAATCAGAAAAAGAGTATGATGATTTTCTTCTTCGCCATAACAAAGAGCAAGTTCCTACCTCAACTTTCAATCCTCTTCACCCAGATACCTATATTGGAATAGATGCAGGTTCAACCACAATAAAAGTAGTTGCTTTAAATGAAAAGAATGAGATTATCTATAGTTTTATAAAACAACAATGGTAATCCTGTTACCATTGTGAGAACAATTCTTAGTGAACTATATGATTCTTACCCTGAGATGATAATAAAAGGGAGCGGAGTTACAGGATATGGTGAACATCTCATTGAAAAAGCATTCAATATAGATGCTGGTATTGTTGAAACCGTTGCCCACCTAAAGGCTGCCCAACATGTTGCTCCAGATGTAGAATTTGTTATCGACATTGGAGGACAGGACATTAAATGTTTTAGAATTCATAACAAAATTGTAGATAGTATCTATCTGAATGAAGCCTGTTCCTCAGGATGTGGATCTTTTCTACAAACATTCGCATCTTCACTTTCCCATAACATTGAAGATTTTAGTAAAAAAGGCCTCTTTGCTCCTTATCCTGTAGATCTTGGATCAAGGTGTACAGTGTTTATGAATTCAAGTGTGAAGCAAGCTCAAAAAGAGGGCGTAAGTGTAGAAAATATTAGTGCAGGACTTTCAATAAGTGTAGTGAAAAATGCCCTATATAAAGTGATAAGAGCACACACTGCCAAGGAATTGGGCAAACATATTGTTGTACAAGGTGGCACTTTCTACAATGATGCAATTTTACGTGCTTTTGAATTGGAATTACAATGTAATGTAATTCGCCCTTCTGTCTCTGGACTCATGGGAGCTTTTGGGGCAGCACTCCATGCAAAAACACTATCTCTTGAAAAAAGCGCCATCATTACTAGAGAACAATTAGAACAATTTTCTCACACAGTCAAAAATACCACCTGTCGTCTGTGTACTAATCATTGTAGACTTACGATAAATAACTTCATACCAACAGGAAAGTATATTAGCGGTAATCGATGTGAAAGGCCCGTCACTCATACACAAGAGCATAGCACACTTAATATTTATCAGTGGAAACTAGAGCAATTAGAAAAACTTGATCTTTTCAATTATCAAGAAATAGATGACCAGACTATTGGTATTCCTCTTGGTCTCAATATGTATGAGCTCATTTACTTTTGGAAAGCATTCTTTAATACTCTTGGAAAGAGGATTGTCCTTTCTATGCCATCTAATAGAGATCTTTACATCAAAGGACAGGCAACGATTGCAAGTGATACCATCTGTTTCCCAGCAAAGCTCATGCATGGGCATATCCAAACTCTCCTCGATAATCATATAAAAAACATCTTCTATCCTTTAATGACTTACAATGTCGAAGAGCATTTGGGAGACAATAGATTTAACTGCCCAGTTGTTGCTTACTACCCAGAAGTATTGTATGGGAGTATTGACGAATTAAAAAAGATTACATTTATTCATCCACCAATCGACCTTCATAGAATAGAAAGATATCCAAGGAAATTGATGGAAGCTTTAAAGCCTCATCTACACAATATTACCTTCAATGACTTAAAAAGAGCTATCAAAAATGGATTTGACGCTTACAACTCTTACCTGAACGAATTAAAAGAAGAAGGGATGAGAATCATACAAAGGAGTAGGAGTATTGGGAAACCGATTATATTATTAGCGGGTAGACCTTATCACGCAGATCCAGAAGTACATCATGGAATAGATAAATTACTGACCTCACTCGATTGTGCCGTGATTAGTGAAGACTCCTATAAAATTGAAACAAAACGTACACAGACGAATATATTAAATCAATGGACCTATCATGCTAGACTATATGCAGTAGCTGAGGCGATTGGAAATGAAGAAGATATTCATCTTGTTCAGCTTGTCAGTTTTGGGTGTGGCCTTGATGCTATTACAACAGATGAAGTGAGAGACATACTAGAAAGCAATAAGAAAATGTACACTCAGATTAAGATTGATGAAATCACAAATCTAGGAGCAGTAAAAATTCGTCTGCGGTCCCTACTTGCTGCAATTGATTCATAAAAGGAAATATTGAGAAAGATGAGAAGTTCAAAGGACGTGGTCTTTACAAAAGAGATGAGATCAACACACACCATCCTCGCTCCACAAATGGCAAACATTCAATTTTCTCTTGTTGCCCATGTCTTACGACAAGAAGGCTACAATATCATATTATTAGAAAACGAAGGGCAGCAAGTTGTTGATAAAGGGCTCTCGTATGTTCATAACGACACCTGCTATCCAGCTCTACTCGTTATTGGACAGATGATCGATGCTCTCGACAGCGGGAAATATGATACCCATAAAGTAGCCCTTGCTATCACTCAAACGGGTGGAGGATGCAGAGCAAGCAACTACATTCACCTTCTTAAAAAAGCACTTAAGAAAGCCGGATATGAATATGTTCCTGTTCTATCACTAAATCTAAAAGGAATGAACAAAAACAGTGGATTCACTCTTACCTACCAGATGCTACGTAAAGGTGTCGCGGCTCTAATTTATGGCGATACATTGATGCTTCTTAGAAATCAAACACGGGTATATGAAATGACCCCTTCTGCTTCACAAAAGCTTACACAAACATGGATAGAATTTCTCCAAACAGAATTCAGTCATAAAAGAGGATATGCGTTAAAAGAGATAAAAAAGCATATTCACGCAATGGTAGAGGATTTTTCAAAAATAGAAAAAGACTACGATAGACCTGTAGTAAAAGTGGGAATTGTCGGAGAAATCTACATGAAATATGCAGCTCTTGGAAATAACCACCTTGAAGATTTTCTCCTTTCTCAATCATGTGAAGTAATGATTCCTGGAATCATGGGATTTATATTGTACGCTGTACAAAACCAAATTGAAGATATAACCCTATACGGAGGATCTTTCATTCGGAACATACTAATGAAAATGCTTCGATCATATATATCAACCTTAGAGAAAGTAATGATTAATGAAGTAGAGGCACACCCTCCTTTCATTGCACCCCGCTTCTTCCATGAAAGTGTTGAATCAGCAAAAGAAGCTATATCTATAAGCTGTAAAATGGGTGAAGGGTGGTTACTTACCGGAGAAATGAGAGATCTAGCAACCCTAGGATATAAGAATATTATCTGCGTTCAACCTTTCGGGTGCCTTCCAAACCATATTGTCGGAAAGGGAATGATAAAAACCTTGAAGGATCTTGATCCAGATATGAACATAGTTCCTATCGATTATGACCCTGGAGCAACAAGAGTTAATCAAGAAAACCGAATTAAACTTATGCTTGCGGTTGCAAATGAAAGAAGAATTGAGCATGAGACAAAAAGATAGCTCTTTTCTACATTGAAATATATTGAGAAATAGTGCTATATTTCCTTCATGGAATACAAGCAAAGAACCGTTACGTGTGGTCAATTACGTAAAGAAGATGTTGGCAAATCAGTAGTTCTCAATGGATGGGTACATAGAAGTCGTAATCATGGGGGAATCCATTTTATTAACCTCAGAGATCGCTATGGGATTACCCAAGTAGTTGTCTCAGATACAGCCCCCTCTGAAGCAATAGAAACAGCCTCTTCTTTACATAATGAATATTGCATTAGTGTTGAAGGTGTTGTTCAAGCACGTCCTGATACGATGATAAATAAAGAAATGGCTAGTGGTGAAATTGAAGTCGATGTTTCTTCAATTCAGATTCTCAGTGTCTGTGAAACACCTCCTTTTCTAGTAGATGAAGAATCTGATGCTAAAGAAGAAACTCGATTACGTTATCGATATCTCGATTTACGTTCATTTGGCATGCAAAAGAGAATTAAACTCCGACACGATTTCGTACGTGCTATCAGAGAATTCCTTAGTGATAGAGACTTTTACGAGATTGAAACTCCTACCCTTTTAAAATCCACCCCAGAAGGAGCGAGAGACTTCTTAGTCCCTTCACGCTTGTATGCTGGTAAATTTTATGCGCTTCCTCAAAGTCCTCAACTTCTAAAACAAATACTCATGGTAAGTGGTTTTGATAAATATTTCCAAATTGCTCGATGTTATAGAGATGAAGATGCAAGAGGAGACAGACAATTAGAATTCACTCAACTCGATATGGAAATGAGCTTTGTAAATCGTGATGATGTTTTGTTGGTCATTGAACAACTCTTTCATCATGTATTTAAGAAAGTGATGAACTATGAAACACCAGAACACTTCATTCGCCTGAGTTGGTATGATGCTATCAATACATATGGTGTAGATAAACCTGACCTAAGATATGATTTACCTCTAGTCGACTTTAATGAATTGGCTCAAAAAAGTTCATTCTCAACATTTAAAGATGTTCTTAGTAATGAAGGATGTGTAAAAGTCATTAAAGCTCCAGCAAGCAATGATGTTGCTTTCAGTAGAAAATATATCACAAGCCTCGAAGAGGCTGCCAAAGTCTATAAAGCAAAAGGTCTTGCATGGGCTAAAGTAAATGAGAATGGAGAACTAGAGGGTGGAATTAGTAAATTCCTCACTGAAATACAGCATGAGGTTATCACCTACACTCAAGCAAAGCCAGGAGAGATGCTCCTATTTGTCGCCGACAACTGGAAAACAACCTGTAATGCGTTAGGGGCTGTGAGGGTAAAACTAGCTAAAGATTTAGGCCTCATAGATCCTACCAAATTTGCTTTCTGTTGGATAATTGATTTCCCTCTCTTTGAGTACAATGAAGATGCAGGTCACTGGGAAGCAGCTCACCATATGTTTAGTATGCCTCAAGCAAAGTATATTGACACATTAGAGAGCGATCCAGGTTCTGTAAAAGGGGACTTATACGACCTCGTATTAAACGGATATGAAGTAGCCTCTGGTTCTATCAGAATTCATGACATTGAACTACAAAAAGAGTCTTTAGAATTTGTAATATCCCAGATGAAGAGAGCCAAGAACGTTTTGGATTCCTCTTAAACGCATTTAGATATGGACCACCACCACATGGGGGCATTGCTCCTGGAATAGATAGAATGGTGATGATTATGGCTGGAGAAACTTCTATAAAGGAAGTAATTGCATTCCCTAAAAATACTGCAGCAATTTCTCCTATGGATGAATCACCTTCTTATGTTGATCAACAACAACTAGATGATCTTCACCTTATTATTAAGAAAGAAGAGAAATAAGGGTAGCGTGAAACAGAATATCGCAATTATTGGAGGAGGGGCTAGTGGACTTTTTAGCGCCCTCCAGGCTGCCATCACTAAAGAGATATTACACAAAGATGTCTCAATCACAATATTTGAATCACAGGAAACAGCAGCTCGAAAACTTCTCATTACGGGTTCTTCGCAATGTAATATTACCAATAGTGCATCCCAAGAAAACATGGTAACACATTATCATGGGAAAGAAAAAGAAGTAGATTCAATTCTTACCCACTACTCGGTCAAAGAAACCATTCAATATTTCAAACATATAGGAGTACCTCTTCGGACAAGAGAGGACGGTAAAATATTTCCTTCTTCTTTTTCATCAAAAGATGTGCTTCATGCATTATTAAAAGAGTGTAAAAAATATAATATTCATATTAGCTACAACAGTCGAATAGAAAAGATTACACATAATAATAGTTCGTTCACAGCATTCACTAACAATAGTAAAATCACGTCATTTGATACCGTAATTATTGCAACAGGTGGTTTCACCTTCCCCCGAACAGGAAGTATAGGCGATGGATACAGGTTAGCTAAAGAAATGGGTCATACCATTATTACTCCTAAAGTTGCATTAACTGGAGTGAAGGTTCATGATAACGCACTTCATACTCTTAGTGGTCTCACATTAGAGAACCTAGCTGTAGAAATAACAAACAATAATTGGAAGAATGGTTCTTTGTTAGTCACCCATGAGGGACTCAGTGGACCTGTTATCATTAATAACTCTCGCTATTTAAACACTGGAGACACTATTAAAGTATGTTACCTCGTTGATAAGAAAGGAGTGAGAAGAATGGCAAAGGAGCTACAGAAAGAGATCTCCTCTTTAAGCCAAAGCATGGGAAAAGTATGTTCAAAACAGTTCTCTCAACATACCCTCTTCCTTCTTCTCTAATCGAATACTTATTAGAAAAGAATGAGATTGATGGAAAAAGAAAGCAAGTGAAGTGGGAAAAAGATCTTTCTGCTATCGCGTCTTCTCTTACTCAAGACCCTTTTCTTATCGATCTCGATAACATGGAACACAAAGCGATGATAACCTGTGGTGGAATATCTCTTAATGAAGTACATCTTGCTACTATGGAATCAACTATTGTCCCACGTCTTTACTTCTGTGGTGAAATTCTTGATATCGATGGAGAAACGGGTGGCTATAATCTACAAATCGCATGGTCTACAGGAGCTATAAGTGGAAGAAATGCTATGAAAAACTTATAGGATTGCAACATTAAACTTACCTAACATACACAGAATTAATAGAGAACCTTTACAGTAGAGTAGAAAATGACTATTTTAGAATTAAGATTAAAATAAAAGTGAGGTAATAACATGGGAGAATCAATTCATATTGTAGCAAAATACAACCAACATGATGGTACATTAGTAACTGATAAAGGCTCGAGCGTCGCTTTAGGGCATGAAAAAGATACGGTAGCACCATACGAACTCCTTTTAGGAGGGCTCTCCTATTGCCTATTTAGAACATTCGAATCAATTGCTGAAAAAATGCAACTTGCTTATAGTGGTATGGATATGGATGTAGATGGAGTGAAAAGAGATGACAAAATTGGAATGCTTGAAACTGTTACAATAAAAGTAGATGCTAAAGGTGTTAAGGATGAAGGGAAATTCAAAAAAGCATTTGAAATTTCTACTCGATACTGTTCAGTCTTCAACACTCTTTCAAAGATAGCTGAAATGAAATGGGACATTAATTTCCAATAAATGACTCTATATGTTACAATGGGGATAGATGAAAGCACAAGATAACGAAAGATATTCAATGATACGACTCTTTGAGACTTTTATTCACTCATTATCTTGTGTTTCTTCTAACGATGCATATCTATTAACCCAATCCTCAATGAGAATCCCATTCTCTTTTCGTCTTGCCTCTATTCTTCAAAAAGAGCTCATGCCTCAGCTCACTGATGACTATTATATTGATATGGGTTTAAAAGCAACAGACGATTCAAAGGCTCTTGTTCCTGATATCCTTGTTCATAATAGAAATGATATTCATAGAGAGACTCTTATGGCTATAGTATGTAGAAATGGCTATTTAAGTGAAAGTGAACTAGTCGCATTACATACTCTCAGGAACTCTTCTGCTTGTGATCTCACTTTAGCGGTTGCAATACTTCCACAGCAGAAATACTTTCTTATTTATAGAACAGATGAGATGTTTGTTGACTATTATCATTTTTATATTGAACATCAGCATTGTACATTCTTAAAACGAAGGGAGATAGGGGACTTAGAGATAGATGAAAAACAACTTACCCTCTCTATTTCTTCAAAGAAAAGAGCCGCCCCTCACCGATAAATTTCTTCACTAGGCGTGTATGAGCATCCTCACACCCATTCCAAGGGGAATCTCTATGTTCAGATTTATACTTTTGGCTCATCCACAAGACTTCTTTTTCTAAGCGTTCAAGGTTTTTATACTCTAATGCAATGAGTTCATTTGAAAAAGTGTAGAAACTTTGTTTATCTAGGACTTTTTTTCCCATTTCCAACACATCTTTGGTGTGGTATAAACAGAGTCCTTTAGATTGTAAGAACGTTGCTTTAAATTCAGGGTTATCATTAAAGAGTTTTACAAGAGTGAATGCATAACGTAGTAAACGGTTTTCCATTTTATCACAGACAAGACACCCTTTTTCTCTTCTTTCTAGAAATGTGAAGAGTTTCGCAATCTCTTTCTCTACCCCTTTTCCAATTTTGCTTTTAAAGAGGCTTTTTTTATATGTAGCAAATTCTTTCATCGTCTCTTGTAAAAACGTGTGTGATACAAGAGCAAGAGACTGAGCTGATCGTTTATCCATGAGATCATTCCAATGAGTGGGACAAAAACCTGTTTTATTCACAGCAACTCTTGTCTCACTATTCATTACACTAGAACCCATATAATAACTAATCGCATCTTTATGTGCTTCCTTCATAAGGTGACACATGAGACACTCATCACCTTTTTCAAGGGCATCCCATACGGGGATTGTCTCTAGCTCATATTTCATATTCTTAGTTACCTTTTTTCATTCTCATTAATTCGTCGCACTTCTGTTCATTAAGAGGGCTTACTTCCCAATTGCTCAATGACATCATTTGTGTGATAAAGGTCATCTTAGCACTATTTTCTAAGACTTCAATAAGATCAAAAGCATTAACTAATGTCTTTCCTACTGTCAAAACTCCATGATTTTCCATGAGAACAACATTTGAATGAGCAATGCTCTGAACTACAGAGGTTGCTAAATCAGGGGTTCCCATTCTCTGATATGGAGCAAAGGCAGGTTCTTCTAATAAAAACCAACTTTCTGCAAGAAGCTTTGTATTAATAGGTTTTTTCATTGCAGTAAAAGAAGAAGCATACACTGGATGAGCATGAACAACAGCATTAATATCTTTACGTTCAAGTAATACTCTTCTATGCATTTCACTTTCTATACTTAATGGGAGATGGGGTGTATAGTTGGTGTTATCAAACCGACAATAGCGATGATATCGGCAGTTAATGTTGCTTTGTCAAGTTGGCTAGGGGTTATTGCAAAAAGGTCTTCGTTAAGTCTAAAAGAGATGTTACCACCACTAGTTGTTGTAAGACGTGTTGAATACAGTCTTCTCATAATTGAAGCTACTTCTTCTCTAATTGATTGAAATGATGAAATGTCCACTTACTTAAATCCTCCTAAGGTAGCTACACTCTACCGGTTTTAAAGAAGAAATAGAAGTAGATACCGTTGTCTGAACGAAATAGTTTTGCTACAATGCCTACGATATTGATACAAATAAGGAGTATCTACATATGAGAATGTCCCGCCTATTTTCCCGCACCCTTCGAGAAGCACCAGCTTCAGCAGATTCAGATGGATATGCTTTTCTACTACGTTGTGGATTTATTGAACAACTAGGAGCCGGAGTATTTACTTTACTACCATTAGGATTACGTTCAATTAGAAAAATTGAAGGAATAATCAGAGATGAAATGAATGCTATTGGCGGACAAGAAATGTTGATGCCAGTGGTGAACCCTGCAGATATCTGGAAAGAGACTGGACGCTACTACAGTATCGATAAAGAGATGAGTCGATTTAAAGACCGAGTAGGAAGAGACATGGTTCTTGCGATGACTCACGAAGAGTGTGTAAGTGATGTAGCTAGGTACCAAATAGATAGCTACAAACAACTTCCTCAACTAGTATATCAAATCCAAACTAAATGGAGAGACGACCCTCGCCCTCGAGCTGGTCTAATTCGAGTAAGAGAATTCACAATGAAAGACTCTTACAGTTTCGATAAAGATCAAGAAGGATTGGAATTACAGTATAACGAGCACTATAAGGCATACTTTAGAATCTTCGGTCGTTGTGGATTACCTACAATTGCAGTAGGAAGTGACTCAGGGATGATGGGCGGAAAGGTTGCCCATGAATATATGTACCTTTCTCCTATTGGGGAAGATACGATTATTACGTGTTCCTCTTGTGATTACACAGCAAATAGACAAGTAGCAACTTTCGTAAAAGAATATTTCCCAGAAGAAGAAAAGGAAATTGAAAAAGTACACACTCCAGCTTGTAAAACAATTGAAGAACTTGCTCAATTCTTAGAAATTCCTACTCGTAAAACAGCCAAAGCCCTTTTTATGATGGGAACCTTTGTGAATGATCAAACAGGTGAAGAGGAAGAAAAGCTCATCATTGGAGTGATTCGTGGGGATATGGAGATTGAAGAGAACAAACTCCAACATGCCGCTAAAGCGAATGGATTAAGAGTTGCTCATGTAGATGAAATTACTGCAATGAAGATGACACCAGGATATGGCTCTCCTATTGGAGCAGATGAATCTGTTATTGTTGTAGTTGATGATTCAGTTGCAAAAAGCAACAACCTAGTAGCAGGAGCTAATACTGAAGGCTATCATTTTCTTAACACAAACTTTACGAGAGACTATACTGGAATAGTGAGTGACATAGCCTCAGCAAAAGCAAACGATACCTGTACAAAGTGTGGCCATCCACTCAAGGTGAGTAAGGGGATTGAAGTTGGAAATATCTTCCAACTAGGAACTCGGTATTCAGATGCATTAGGAGTAACATATCAAGATGAGAATGGAGCAAGACAGCCTGTTATTATGGGCTCCTATGGAATAGGAGTTGGACGATTACTCGCCTGTTTAGCAGAAGAATATCATGATGAACACGGTCTTCAACTTCCTATCACAACAAGTCCCTATCAAGTGCACTTTGTCTCTCTCATGAAAGACAATGAAGCTTCTCAAGAGATATATGATAAACTTACATCTCAAGGAATTGAAGTACTCTTTGATGAAAAGAAAAGAGAGTGCAGGGGTAAAATTTGCAGATGCAGACCTCATTGGACTTCCAATTAGAATTACATTAGGACAAAGAGGATTTAAAGAAGGAATAATAGAATTAAAATTAAGGGAAGATTTAAACACTACTCACACAATCCCAATACCAAACATAGTAGAAGAAGTGAAAAAATCATAAATGATAAAATACATCAATTAAAAGGATAATAAACACGAATAGAAGGACTAGCCAATAAGGTGTGTCCTTCTATTTGATTCAAATCTATATAAAAAGAGGTATTGATGAGTTTTCAATATTCAATACCTCTTTAATCTATGCCAGGGTCGACAAATTCTTATTTTCGTTTTGCTCTAAAGTAATCCAATAAGACTGCAAGAATCACAACGAATCCTATGATTACTCTTTCCCAGTAAGAAGAAATATTAAGCAATACAATACCATTGGATAGAATTCCCATAAAAGTTGCACCAATCAAGGTTCCAATCAATGTTCCTTCTCCTCCAGACATTGCAGTTCCACCAATAATTGCTGCAGTAACACTAGGCATAACCCATGAAGCTCCCATAGTTGGTTGTCCTGCGTTCATTCTGCTTGTCATTAAAATCCCTGCCATAGCAGAGAACAATCCAGAAAACATATAGACATACATGATTTCCATTTCAACTTTTATACCAGCAAGAGTCGCAGCAATTTTATTACCTCCCGTAGCATAAATATTTCGTCCGAACGGGGTTTTTACTAAAACATAGTGCATTATGGCAAACACAATAATCATTATAATTACTGGGATAGGAATCAGGCCAACCATTCCTTGTCCAAGAAATGTGAAGGATTTTGGTAGTTCTAATACTGGATATCCTTTTGTGATAACCAAAATCAGACCTCCTAAGACCTCTCCCATGGCCAAAGTTACAATAAATGCATTTAGTTTTAATCTTCCTATTAAATATCCATTCATTAATCCCATACCCATTCCAAACATGATTGCAAGAGGTACACCAATTACTACAGGTAATCCTAAATGAGCATCTGAAATAAACAGAGACACCAAAATTCCAGAAAGACCTGCAATAGAACCTACCGAAAGATCTATACCAGCCGTCAAAAAGAACTAGAGTCTGTCCAAGGGCTACTATAGCAATAAATGATACTTGTCGGATTACGGTCCCTATATTATAGGTAGTTAAAAAAGGTGTCTGTCGAAATGGCTAATACGATTGATAAACTAAGCAATCCAAAAAAAATATTAATCTCTTTTGATTTAAGAATTTGCAGTAAAGGATCTATTACTTTTAGATAAATTTTTCATTAATTATTTTTCTCCTGCTGTCAATGCGAAATGCATAAGTTTCTCTTGTGTTGCTTCAGAAGCTTCTATTTCACCTTTTTTCTGTCCTTCGTGCATTACGAAGATTCGATCAGAAATACTTAGAATCTCTTCTAGTTCAGAACTAATTACAATAATAGAAACACCTCCATCAACTAAACGTTGTAAAAGGTTATGAATTTCTTGTTTAGCTTGAATATCAATACCTCGTGTTGGCTCATCAAGTATAATTATTTTGCTCTGTGCTAGAAGACATCGCGCAATAATTACTTTCTGTTGATTACCACCTGATAAATTCCTAATTTGCTGCTCATTCGAGGAAACTTTTATCCCTAGAGAATCTATATAATAGGAAACTTCCTCATTCAGTTTCACATCATCTATTTTAAAATATTTAAAATAGTGTGATATATGGGAGAGGGACATATTCTTGGCAACACTTAGTAGCGGAATAATTCCCATCTGACGGCGCTCTTCTGGAACATATGCTATATGATGATTTATTGCATCTTTGGGATGATTATGAAGGACTTCCTTGCCATTTAATAGTATTTTCCCACTATCTGGAGTCGTCATTCCGAAAATTGCATTTGCTAGTTCGGTTCTTCCTGATCCAACAAGTCCACTAATTCCTAATATTTCACCTTCATGAAGATCAAAAGAAATATCACTAAATTCATTTCCACGAGATAGGTTCCTGACCGAAAACACAACTGGATTTTCCTTTTTACTAGCTTTTCTACATATTTGCTCTTATGAATAACTCTACCAACCATCAACGAGACAATTTCATCTATTGTAGTACTAGCAGGAGTAACAGTATCAACTAAGGCACCATCTCGCATAATCGATATACTATCAGAGAGAGTCATAACTTCTCCCATTCTATGTGAAATGTAAAAGAATGTTGTTCCTGAGCTCTTTAGTTCATGAATTACCTTAAATAGCTGCTGACTCTCATTATCTGTTAAGCTTGCAGTTGGTTCATCTAGAATAATTAGCTCTGCTCCAAATGACAAGACTCTTGCGATTTGTACCAATTGTTGGTTTGCAACAGATAAACTTCTTGCTTTATCATGCACATCAATATCTGGATTTAGTTTATTAATAGTTTGCTGAGCAATGCGAATCTGCTCATTACTATCTATTGTTTTTATGAGACCTTTTCTAATAGGAAACATCCCAAGAGTAATATTCTCAGCAATACTCATATTAGAAACTAGATTTAGTTCTTGTGCAACAATACCAATTCCTAGTTTTTGAGCATCAACAGGAGAATGAATTCGAACACACTCTTCATTATAAAGAATTTTTCCCTCTTCGGGCTGATGTATTCCCATTAGGACATTCATCAATGTACTTTTTCCTGCACCATTCTCTCCAACAATAGAATGAATCTCTCCCTTTCTGATAGAAATTGACACATCTTTAAGAGCTCTTACTCCTGGAAAACTTTTTGATATATTCTGCGTTTGTAATAAAATTGACACATATTTCTCCAAAAAACTGACTTGGAAATAATAACCAAGTCAGTTTAAAATAATATTATAAAAATTCTAGAGATTATCTTTAGTAATAATTCTTGAACCCGTCTGATGTTCCGCAGGAATTGTGTGATTCATATTAATTGCAGTCAAATACATTACAGACCAATATCCTTGTTCCCATTGACGTTGAGCTGCAGTAGCATCAATAACGCCCTCAGCAATCAATTGAAGAGTTTCATCAAGGTCATCCATACCTACAATATGGACCTTACCTGCTTTTCCAGCTAATTTTATTGCTCTAGCAGCACCTATTGGAGCCGAAGCATTACATCCAAAAATCCCAACAAGCTTACTATGAGCCTGAAGTGCATTTTCTGTTAATTCTACTGCTTTTTGCATATTATCATTATCTGCTCTATCGAAGACTATATCAATATTTGGGTATTCTGCAATAGCGGCTTTAAACCTTTGACCCTCCCAACATGATTTGGAGCAGAAAGAGACCCACTTAGAATTCCCACTTCTCCCTTTTCTCCTATTTGACCTGCCAAGAAATGTCCTAGTCGATACCCATCTTCAAAATCTTTGTTGTGACCAACATATAAAGGCCTAGAACTATTTGGAGCATCTGTATCAAATGTAATCACATTGACACCGGCTTTTATTGCATCGTCAATCAGTTGAGCTTCAGAAGCAGGATCTAAAGCTGCAATAGCAATACCATCAGGTCTTCTACTAACATTAGACTCAATCTTTGCCATATGTTTTGTTAGATCAGCTTCAGTTGGTGGGTCAAATCTAATTTCAACTTTAATTCCCATATCTGCTAAATTTTCAGCAGCTGCTAAAGCTCCATCTTGAACTACATCATACCAAGGATGCACTACTTTTGGAATAAAAACAAATTCCAAAACATCATCAATTGGTTGAATAAGAGCGGCTTGACCACTCAAACTCTCTGATTTGTTATTATCTTCTTTTGTTTCAGCTTGAGGATTTGCAACTAGAATGCTAGAACAAGCTAAAAGAAGAACCATTAATACAGTTAATGCCTTTTTCATAAGGACCCTCCTAAAAATTTCATCTTCCCTATTATATCTTCGCTTTTTTCGTTTTGTCAATTTATTTTTTTCATTATATTTCATTTTACTATGTTTTTTAAAAATTTTCGCAATTATCTCACCACAATCTTTTATTCATATATTTAATATTCTATTGTATCATATGCATTTATATATTTCTACAAAACATATACCTTATATTCATTTTCTCTTGCATTTTTCGTTTTTTTTGGTTTATAGTCATTTCAGAGTATCTACTAGGAGATTTTCATGACTATTAAAAGAACTAGAAAAAAAAGGCAAACAGTATTAGAAAGGCTATTGTAAATATGATATACAATGCAGACGGAGGACATTTGGGAACCTCTCTATCCGAAGTTGATATCCTAGCATACCTTTACTTTTCTGAATTAAATATAGATCCACTGAATCCACAAAAAGAAGATCGAGATCGACTTATTCTTAGCAAAGGTCATGGATCAGAAGGATTATACTGCACTCTACAAGAAAGAGGATTCTTTCCGCGGGATTGGCTCGACCATTATTTGGATCATTCAAATCCTCTCACAATACACCCCACAAATAAGGTTCCTGGTATTGAGGTGTGTACAGGAGCATTAGGGCATGGATTTTCTATTGCCACAGGAATTGCTCTATCTGCTAAATTACAAAAAAAAGTTATAGATGTTTTGTTGTAACAGGAGATGGGGAGTTGCAAGAAGGATCTAACTGGGAAGCTGCCATGTTCGCAAGTCAGCAACAACTCGATAATCTTGTTTTAATAATTGACTTTAATAAACTTCAATTATTTAAAAGTGTTCACGACACTGTCAGTTTAGATCCTATTGATAAAAAACTTGAATCGTTTGGATTTGATGTCTTTGAAGTGGACGGGAATAATATGAATGATTTAAAAGTTGCTTTTGAGCAAATAGATTACAAAAACCATAAACCTCACGCAATTATTGCACATACAATAAAAGGGAAAGGAGTCTCTTTTGCAGAAAACGTAGCATCTTGGCATCATAAAATACCCAATACCATAGAATGGGAACAAGCAATTAAGGAGCTCAATCGTGAACAATTATAAGAGTATAAGAGAATCTCAGGTAGAAGAATATATATCTTTGGTTGAACAGGGGATTAATCTTATTTATTTAGTTAGTGATTCCATTAGTACCAGCAAAGTCATTCCATTTGCCGAAAAATTTCCTGAAAGGCTTGTTAACGTTGGAATTGCTGAACAAAACTTAATTGGAATTGCAACAGGACTAAGTAATGGAGGATTTATTCCAGTAACTGGAAACGCAACCCCTTTTTAATATCAAGATCAAATGAACAACTGAAAGTTGACGCAAGTTACTCAAATACTAATATAAAAGTCAATGGACTGCATGCTGGTTTAGCTATGGAACAGATGGCGTTACTCATCACGAAGTAAACGATATTTCTACAGTTCGTGGATTTCCTTCATTTGAGATCTTTGCACCAATAGGTCCTGATGATTGCCGATTAATCACTCGTCACTCCGTATTAGAAAGAAAAGGTCCTACTTATATTAGCTTGAATACTGGGAAATACCCCTCGATTTGCCCAACAGTTCATAAATTCATACCTGGAGAACCTCTACAATTTGAAAACGGCAATGATTTTACTATTATTGCTCTAGGAACAGCAATTCATGATGTCTTAGAAGCGTATGAAAAAATTCGTTTCAAAGGAATTGGCAGTGCAGATATTTTTGCAATAAATTCTATTCGACCATTCCATCCAGAACTACTCGTTGATTCATTGAAAAAAACCGGTCGCGTCATAACGGTTGAACAACATTCTACTCACGGTGGAATTGGCAGTAAAGTTTCTGAATTAATTGCGGATGAGGGAATAGGAGCTAAATTATATAGAATGGGAGTTCCTGAGGGCGTATTTACCAAGAACTGGACAGCACAAGATAATAAAAAATATTTCAAATTGGATTCAGATGGTATAATATCTAAGATTTTAGAGGTTACAAAAACATGATTCATGACACTCAATGCGTATTAGTAATTGATCAAGGAACAAGTGGATCAAAGGCTAGTATTGTCTCTTCATCTGGAGAGATATTAATTTCACATACTGCACCTTTGCAGACTCTCTACTCTCAGGAAGGATTTGCAGAGCAAAACCCAAAAACACTTTATGACATTACATTGGATGCTATAAAGGTGATAATAGATCAATGTAGTGCTAAGAATATTTCTTATGCTGATATTATTTCAGTAGGAATTAGCAATCAAAGAGAATCCTTTTTAGTATGGGATGACAAAGGAGCCCCCTTAACTAATGTGATTCTCTGGCATTGTAAACGTTCAATAGATATATGTGAAAACTATCGAATACACGAAAAAGATATTCAAAATATTACAGGTCTGAGAATTGACCCGTATTTCTCTGGAACAAAATTAAAGTGGATTTTAGAAAATAATGAAAGTGTAAAAAAAGCCTATAATAAAGGTAATGCATATTTTGGAACTGTTGATTCTTGGTTGATATACTTATTCACCAATAAGAAAGAGCATCGTACGGACCAGACAAATGCCTCTAGAACCTTGCTCTTCGATATCTCTAAATTAAATTGGTCAGACAAAATACTCAACCTGTTTGGTTTAGAAAAATTTAACTTACCAGAAGTTCTTTCATCTGATAGCATCTTTGGTTATACAGACTTACACTCTTTGCTCCCAAAAGAAATCCCCATAACAGGAGTTCTGGGAGACTCTCAGGCAGCAAGTGTCGGTGAAGGATTATTTGAGAAAGGCGATATAAAAGTAACAATGGGTACCGGTTCTTCAGTAATGGTGAACACTACCAACTTTTTAAAATCTAATTCAGGACTAGTCAGTACTATTTGTTGGTCAACAAAGAATAAAACCTCGTACGGCTTTGAAGGAATCATTGTAAGTTGTGGCTCTACTCTTACATGGTTGATTGAGGATGTCAACCTTGTTTCATCTGTTAAAGAGATTGATAAAATTACACAAGAAACAAAAAGCAGCTATCCTGTTTCATTTATACCTGCTTTAAGTGGGTTAGGCGCCCCTTTCTGGAATAGAAAAGCAAGTGCTTCTTTTCAAGGTCTAAAATTCGGTATAAAAAAGGACAAAATGATAAGAGCTGTCGTTGAGTCATATCCGTTTATTCTACATGATATAGTTGGTAGCATTAAAAATGATTTAAAAATATCTAATATTTGTCTTAAAGCCGATGGTGGAATGACAAATAGTATAATTACAATGCAGCTTATTAGTGATATACTTAATACTAATGTTTTGGTTGATAAACGAAAAGAATCTAGCACCATTGGAGCAGCTCTATTTAGCTTACTTGGTGTTGGAGCATTAACATTTGAAGAAATTCGAGATTTAAGCAAAAAGAATGACTATGTCATCTTTAGACCAAAACAAAATAAAGAACTGTTTCTTTCATATGAATTATGGGAAAAACGAATACAATCTATTGGGAGAGAATAAATGTTAGCTGATCAGCGTAGAGAAGAAATAGTTGAACTACTTAGAGAGAATGGTAGTTGTCGAGTGACAGAGCTTGCTAAAACCTTCAATATGACTGAGCAAACAATTCGACAGGATCTTGAGACCCTTGAAAAATTAAATGTAGTAAAGCGACAACATGGAGGAGCTTCTATTTCAAACTATTCTTCTTTTGCTGGTTCTATTCAACTAGAAAGAAGAACACATATGGAAGAAAAGCAAAAATCGGTGAAGTTGCGGCATCCTATGTAAAATCGGGAGACAGTTTAATTCTTGATTCAGGAACTACTGTGACGGAAATGGCTAAACATCTTGTTAAATTTAAAAAATTTAAAAATTGTGACCCCTTCCCTTAATTTAACATTGATTCTTGGCAAGGAGCCAACAAACAGTATTGTAATGACTGGAGGAGAATTCAAAGCCCCGACTTTATCTCTTACGGGAATCCAAGCAGCAGCAATCTTTGATAATCTTTACGTTGAGAAACTCTTTCTCGCAACTGGAGGGTTTTCCCTAAATTCGGGTCTTTCTTATCCTAGTTTCTCAGATATCCCTTTAAAGAAAGCAATGATCGAATCAGCCAAAACTGTTTATCTATTGGCTGATTCAAGTAAGCTAGAGCTACTTCAGTTTGCTTCACTTGGATACACGGGTAATATCAAATATTTAATTACTGATGATAAAGTGCAACCAGAGTATGTGAAAAACTTCAAGAAGTAGGTATTACTACTATTATTGCTAGCTAAAGAAATATATATTTTTTACCCCACAGCTCCTGCAGCTCTTAAAATTTTCACAACATATGAGCGTTTTGATGCAAGAGCATAATCTAAAGCACTCTTATCTTGATAATCACGAGCATTCACATCGCTGCCACAACGAATTAGGGCAGATATTACTTTTGTACTGTTACCACTATTCACTGCCATGATAAGAGCAGTTTCTCCTAAATAGTTCACATCATGAAGATCACTTCCTGCTTCAACAAGCGCTTCAATGATTCCAGCGTTCTGATTGTGATTAGCAGCTAACTGCAATGCAGTTGATTTATATTGAGGTTCTCTATAAAACACATCAGATCCGGCTTCAACTAGAGCTTTAATCACTTTAGCATTTGAATTAAAAAGGGCAGCCTCATCAGAGGAGTGAGACCATAATCATCAACACCGTGGATATCAGCTCCCTGGTTAACTAATGAAACAATCTCCTTTCCATCTTTTGCCGTATCACATTTCGCAAAAAGTTTTTCTTGAAGTTCTGTTACATCCATTACTGCCTCCCGTTAGAGTTCTTTTACCTACTTATATTGAATACGAAAAGAACCTAAGAAGTAAAGACCATCAAGTATACATTTGCAATTTAGTTGCCGTGAGTCCTTCTTCTATAGTAGTATAGACCTATGATACCTATAGATATTATTAAAAGATTACCAAAGGTCGAACTTCATGATCACCTCGATGGAAGTATGAGACCTAGCACAATTATTGAATTAGCTAAAGAGGCTGATTTTACCCTACCAACTTATGATGAAGAGGAACTGCAACAGTGGTTTGCTCGTGGATGCGATAGAAAGAGTCTTCCACTCTATCTAGAGACATTCAGTGTTACCGTAGGAATTTTACAAACACCCAAAGCATTAAAAAGAGCAGCTGTTGAGACAATTGAAGATCTTGCAAAAGACAATGTTGTGTATGCAGAAATTAGATTTGCCCCCATCTTACATATTGAAAAAGGCCTTAGCATGGAAGAGGTTGTTGAAGCTGTACTAGAAGGTCTTGATGAAGGAGTTAGGAGAACAGGAATCACTTATGGTCTCATTCTTTGCGCCTTGCGTAACCAAAGCCCAACCATATCACTTCAGATTGCAAAACTTGCTGTAGCATATAGAACCCATGGAGTTGTAGCACTTGACCTTGCAGGAGATGAACATGGCAATCCTCCAAAGACTCACCTAGAAGCATTTCAATATATTAGAAATCAAAATTTCAATATTACAATTCATGCAGGAGAAGGATTTGGGTTAGAATCAATCTGGCAAGCAATCCAAGTATGTGGAGCACACAGGATAGGCCATGGTACGCGTCTAATAGATGATATGAACATGGATGGAACTCATATTGAGAAAATGGGTACTCTTGCTCACTTTATTCAGGATAAAAGAATCCCTATTGAGATGTGTTTATCTTCCAATGTGGGAACGGGAGCTGCTACAGATTTTGCTTCTCATCCATTCTATACATTCTATAAAAATGCATACAGAGTATTTTTATGTACTGACAATAGACTTATGAGTAACACTACTCTCACTAAAGAAATGCTTATTGCCTCTACGGAATACAATCTTACAATTCGTGACTTAGAGAGAATAACACTCAATGCAATGAAATCTGCTTTCATTCATCATAATGAAAGGATTGATATCATCTTCAATATTATTAAACTACAATATGCAGCATTGAAAAAAGAATTCCCTCATTACGCTTAACGATTTCTTAGAAAAACTTCAAGAGGATTAATTTTCAATCTGACCAGCATGTATAAATAAGCAAAACCAAACCCAGCCAAGTGCGTCAGGTGAGCAACTCCAGCTCGCGTCCCAACCACTTGGTTAAATAGTTCTATTCCTGCGTACACAACAACTAGTACTGGAGCTTTTACAGGAAGAATCCCAAATACAAATATCCTTGCATGAGGATAAAATACTGCAAAAGCTAACATTACAGCAAATATCGCTCCACTAGCTCCAACTAACACAACATTCACTCCGGCTATTAGATAGGCAATAAATGAGAAGATTCCTGAAAGAGTCCCTGTGAGAAGATAGAATAACAGAAATTCTTTACTTCCAATCTGCTTCTCTACAGGACTTCCAAAAATAAATAGACCAAAACATATTAAAAAAGAGATGTGAAAACCCACCATGAACGAACATGTAAGTTAAAAACTGCCATATCCAATATCTATACACAATATATCCAGGCACCATGGCAAGAGATACGTATAATCGGTCAGAAATCATTGTAAATAAAAATATTATGACATTAGCAATAATGAGTTTTACTGTTATATTTGTATATGAGTATCTAAATTTTTTATTAAGAAGTGAATTATTCATAAAAATAACATACCTATTGCGCCTCAGTTCGTCAATTGTGCAAACAGTGCGCAATTTTACTATGGTGTGAAAATTATTCACACAACTTATTCACACTTCTTACACAAAGAAGTAATAAGTTAATATTTTTAAATCTATATAAAACAACACATTATTGAAGAAAGCATAAAATTTCTCTCTCAGTCAAATAGTTGGCACACTAGATGCAATAGATTATGTACAGAGCAACAGTTTTTTTTCATACCTCCTTTAGTGTGATTTCCATGGGGGTCAGCAGAGATTCTCTCCCCACCCAACCTTCCTGCTGACCTCCGCTTTTTTTTACTCCAAAAAAAAATTCATCAAGAAATTAAACTCTCCAAGATGCCCCATAAAAGTGAAAAGGCATTTCAATTATTATAGTAACAATAAAATCTACAAGATCTAAAGAAATCAGCAGCTCAGTAATAACAACATATTTTATTCCTCAAACGTGTTATAAAAAGGGGGAGTTTTTGTGCAGTCATGAAAATGGTCTCTTCTGATTATTTAGATTCTGACCAACACTTGAGAACTCCGAATTAATGCAAAAAAGAAGAATGTACTCTCAAAAAATCAGAAAAAAATATTGTCTTTACTTTCAACAATCAGTGGCTATGATATGGCAATCAATGCCTCTGATTTGCAAATTTATTCTAAATTAGTATATTAGAAGAATACAGGGCAGAGTTTTTGTTAGATAAAATTCTGTTAAGAAATATTTTTTGAAAGAAAGGAGTTCAACATGGCATATGAGATTGCATATCAATTCCCACATGAAATCATATATCAAGAGGAAGGACCTTTAATTTCACTCTATCAACCAACGCATAGACATTTTCCTCAAAACAAACAAGACCCTATCGTATTCAAGAATCTACTTCGAGAGATTCAACATTCATTATACAAGAAATATGAAAAAGATTTTGTCGAATCAATCATGAAACCATTATACGAACTCGAGGAAGATACAAATTTCTGGAATAACACTGCAGATGGGTTAGCCCTCCTTGCAAGCCAGAATAAGTGCATAGTATATAATCTTCAAATCCCAGTAAAAGAATTTGCTAACGTAGCAGAGAGTTTTCACATCAAACCGTTAATCAAAGCTTTTCAATCCTTGGAAAGCTACCAGTTACTGGGATTGAGCCGAAATGATTTCACTCTCTATCAAGGTAATAGATATGGGTTTTCAGAAATTACTTTTCCTTCAGGAACCTTAAGAACACTAGATGATGTCTTAGGAAAAGAACTAACAGATCCATATCTATCACATGGATCATATGGAGGTGCAGGGGGCCATCCCATGTACCATGGCCATGGCGATGTCAAACAAGAAATAGACAATGACACTGAAAAATTTTCAGGTATGTGGATTGGTTTGTGTTGGAAAACTATTCTAAACCTTCAAAATTACCACTGATTTTGGTTGCTCTCAAAGAGTATCATTCGCAATTCAAGCACGTAAGCAATAATCCGCATCTAATTGAAGAGGGCATACATAATGCCTATGATTCGTTGAAGATGGACGAACTTACTCGTAAAGCATTGGAAATAATAGAACCTATCAATTTAGAAAAAATAAGAACCCTCGTTGCATCCTATAAAAAGGCAGAGGCCGAATCACTTGGATCTTCAGATTTAATACAGATTGCGAATGCCGCTATAAATAGTCGCATTGAAACGATATTGATTGAGGAAAATAAGGTAATACCTGGAAAAATCAATTACGATACTGGGAAAATAGAACTCGGTGCAATTGATGATCCTGATTGTGGTGATATTCTAGATGATATTGCCGAATTGACATTGATGCGAAAAGGCAATGTATTAATCCTTCCCGCAGATAAGATGCCCAGCACCACAGGGGTTTCAGCTATTTATAGATTTTGATCACCCTAATACTAACAAGCGACATGGTACACTTATTATTGCTCAACCACTGAGGTGACTCCTCAATTGGATACATCCTTATTAATAAGTGTGCTCTTGTTCAAGAAAATTTGGCAGAACCTCATCTCAACCTTTTTATACAAAGGTATAACAATCTTTAATACAGATTCTATTTGCAACAATTGATGGCAATGAGATCTTTTTCATTCTTTGACATACAAATATCCTCATTCGAAATGAAGGCTTTGCTCGTCGTCTTACCATCTTATCATCCTCCCTCTTTCTATGTTAGAATTGCTTCATGGCTAAAAGTAGAAGAGATAGTGCTGATTCATATACCCTAAAAGCTCGTAAAGAGGGCTACCCTGCTCGTTCTGTGTATAAACTTGAAGAGATGCAGATTCAACATAGACTCATTCGTCCTAACGATAAGGTGCTTGATGTAGGGGCTGCTCCTGGGTCTTGGACTCTATATGTAACAAGAAAGATTCTCAAACAAAAAGGTTCTATTGTTGCAGTCGACTTGAACCCGCTCTCCTTGAATCCTATCCCACTCAATGTTACAAGCATTACAGGAGATGCGTTTAGTCCAGAGATAAGAGAGCAGCTCACCTCTCTTGGTCCTTATGATACGATTATTAGTGACGCAGCTCCAATGACAACAGGAATACGCTCTGTAGATACTTTAAGAAGTGAATATCTGAGTGAAAGCGTGTTTCATCTCGCCCTTGAACAGTTAAAAGTTCATGGTAATTTGGTGATTAAGATATATCAAGGTGGAGGGGAAGCTCTTTTACTTCAGCAAATGAGAAAAGTATTTAAAAAGGCAAAAGGATTCAAACCAAAAGCAAGCCGATCTGATTCCTTTGAACTCTTTCTCATTGGACTTGATCGGCTTGGAGATAACGAAATTAATCAATAAATTTTTGCTACTCTTCTTTTGGTAGATGAACATCTACTTGAGGAAAAGGGATTTCGATTTGCGCTTCTCTGAACTTTTCTAAGACATCCTGTTGGAATCTAAAGTAAATAGTCCAATAGTCGGCAGGTTTCGACCATGGTCGCACTACGATATCAACACTTGAATCATTCAGCTTATTCACCACGATAACAGGCTTTGGATCAGGGAGAACTTCTGGATAGCTGTTAATAATTGACCACAAGAGATCTTTTGCTTTATTCACATCACTGTTATAAGCAATAGAAACCCCCATTTCAACACGACGAGTCTCAGTATATGAATAGTTTACAATAGCATGACCCCATATGAGTTTATTTGCCATAACAACTCTTTTATTATCTGGTGTTGCAAGGGTAACACTCATCATGTCCATATCACGAACAGACCCACTCATGGAACCGACTTCTACATAATCTCCTACTCTGAATGGTGAGTTGATTGCTATCATCGCTCCAGCTAAGAGATTTCCGATTGTCTCTTGGAAAGCAAAACCTAAAATAAATCCAGTTACTCCCAGACCTGCAATTACCGGTGCTAAACTCACACCAAAGCGATCAAGAACAATCATAAGAACAATAAGCTGAGCAAAAAAGACCGCTACTTTTATAATAAGTCTTGCCATAAGGTCGTTAATCTTTTTACTCTTTGCAAGCATTTTTATAAGGGCTTTTTTCATCCAAGAAATAAGAATCTTTGCAACAATGAGAATAAGAAGAATCCCAATAACATTAAGAATAACACCAAGAGATTTTTCATTAATCCATACCTTAATTGTATCCCATAATGACATGAGTTTTACCTGCGTTTCCACGATATATACCTCCATTTAGTATAGTATATGCTTAATAATAAGCGCTACACAGTGTGATTTGCAACCATATAAAAAAAGGTGGAAGTAAAAACCTCCACCAATGTAAAAATTTCTATTAACTATACACTTTCTACTTTGACAAAAAGTGATTGTAATTTAGCAACAAAATCTGAAGGGTTTTTCAACATAACCCCTTCATTGATTAATGCACTATCAAGAAGAACACCACTCATATTTGCGATAAAGTCATTATCATCTGAATCAGCAATACGAGTCACCATTGGGTGATCGATATTAATTTCAAGGATTGGAGTACTCTCTGGCATATCCCCTTGTCCCATCTGCTTGAGTATCTGTTGCATCTGCACACTCATATCATTCTCATCAACAACTACAACAGAAGGAGCATCAACTAGGCGAGATGAGATAACTACATCTTTTACCCTATCTTTAAGTGCTTCTTTTATCTTCTTAGCAACACTCTTTCCTTCTTTGCTCTTCTTTTTCTTATCATCTTCATTATCAAGCTCTTCAACGGCACCTGATTTATTAATTGCTTTTAAAGGAAGTTCTTCAAAGGTTCCGATGCTTGGAACAACAATGTCATCAATATCATCAACCATTAATAAGACTTCGATTCCTTTCTTCTTATAACCTTCTAATAAGGGGGATCTTCTAATAGTAGCTTCGTTACCACCTGCAAGATAGTAAATATTCTTTTGATCTTCTTTCATTCTTTCTTTATAGCTACTTAGGCTTGTATAACCGTCTACTTCACTACTTTTAAAACGAACTAATGATAATAATGTTTCTTTATTTGCATAATCGCTATATAACCCTTCTTTAAGAGGTCTATTAAATTGTTCTGCGATTTTTACATAAAGTTCTGGATTTTGCTCTGAGATTTTCTTCAATTTCACTTAAGATTTTCTTCACACTCGCATTTCGAATATTACTCATCACTCTATTTTGTTGAAGAATTTCTCGAGATACATTAAGAGGTAAATCTTCACTATCAATAATACCACGAACAAAACGAAGATACGTTGGAAGTAATTCTTTTCATCATCTGTAATATAGACTCTCTTTACATAGAGTTTTACACCACTCTTATAATCTGCATTATATAGATCAAATGGAGCTTTAGATGGGATATAGAAAAGTGTCGTGTAGTTGTTTACCCCTTCTGCTTGGGTGTGCATATAATACAAAGGATCTTCTGAGTCATAAGAGGTGTTCTTATAGAACTCATTATAATCCTCTTTCGTCAGTTCACTCTTACTTCTTCTCCAAAGAGCTGCAGCACTATTTATTTGTTCCCTTTTATGTTCTGTTCCTTTTACTTTTCCTTTGTCATCATACTCATCTTGGTCATATGATAAAAAGATAGGATAAGCAATATGATCAGAGTATCGTTTAACTAATTTATCAAGAGACCATCTATTCGCATACTCTTCCCCTTCTTCATTGAGATAAACAATAATAGTAGTTCCCGTCTCTTCTAGTTCTACTTGTTCTAAGGTAAATGTCCCTTTACCAGTAGAGGACCATTTCCATCCTTCAGTTGCTCCAGCTTTTCTACTTAGCACTTCAACTTTCTTTGCTACCATAAAACTACTGTAAAAACCGACACCAAATTGTCCAATAAGATTTGAATCTTTCTTTTGCTCATCAGTTAAGTTCTTTAGAAAACTCTTTGTTCCAGAACGGGCAATGGTTCCAAGATCATTTGCTAAATCATCATGAGCCATCCCAATTCCAGTATCTTTTATTGTAAGAGTTTTGTCTTTTGACTTATCATCAAAAGTAATGTCAATGAGTGGATTAAAAACAAAATTCTTTAAAATCGGGATTTGTTAATGTTTGATACTTTAACTTATCTAGTGCGTCTGATGCATTACTGATTAAATTCTCGTAAAAAAATCTCTTTATGAGAATATAGTGAGTGGATGATGAGGTGTAGTAATTCAGACACCTCGGTTTTAAATTTTCTTTTGCTCCATGAGTTCCTCCAAAAGCATATGTTTTGATTATATACAATCAAAATAGCGATAATTTTGCCTATCGACAACGTTTTTATTAACATTATTCATATTGTATTATATGATGAGGTTGTGAATTTCACCCAGATAACAGATGTAAGACAGATTAATCGACTTCGTATTCTCAACCTCATCGCCAAAAGTGATAAAACTAACCGTGCTCAGCTATCAAGAGATCTAGGATTTAATAAAGTAAGTACTGGTGAGATAGTAGATATTTTAATTAATGAGGGATTAGTTGAAGAAATTGGAGCTCAAGGTGGAAAAACGGGAAGGCCTTCAATAACACTCACTCTCAATAAAGAAAGGTTTTTTGTGATTGCTATCGATATAGGCCTTAGAAATATCAGATTCGCCCTAATAAATGTATCAGGAGAGTTACTCCGATTTGAACGCTTTCCAACACCCTCTTCTCCTACAGTAGAAGAAGCAATGGCTCTCATTATACGACATGTGAATACCTACAAAGCTAGATTATCAAAAGAGCAGACTATCAAAGGAATTGCAATCAGTATTGGAGCCCATGTCGAACCATCTACTGGAACAATTATTGAACACAGAGACTGGAAATGGAAGAATGTTCCTCTTTCTTACGCTATAGAGAAATATACTCACCTTCCTGTGATTGTTGAAAACAATGTAGTAGCTATGATAAAGGGAGAAAAGTGGTTTAACAAAGATGCGCATGATAAAAGAATCTTCTATATAAACTGGGGAGAACATATTAGTGGCGCATTTTCTGGTCCTGGAAGAAAAATCTCCCCAGAAGCACTTTTTGGTCACTTAGTTGTTACAGAAAAAAACAGATGTAGCTGTGGTGGTATCGGATGCCTTGAAACAGTAGCTTCTGGTATGGCCCTATCAAATCATGCAACAAAGAATAAATCAGTAAAAACTCTTATAGAAGAATCAAAAGATGACCCCATGCTTCAAAGACTTCTATATGAAAGTGTTACCTATATGGCAAAAGCTCTCATTAATACAGCTGCAATAGTAAGACCCTCTATGATAATAATAGGTGGTGGAATATCACTTCTCCCCGACACCTATTTCAACCATCTCACAGAGGAGTTTAATACACACTGCCCTCCAATCGTGAATAATAATATCAGTATAACCCGATCAATACTAAGAGAAAGAGGTGGCATTATCGGAACTGGGGTTGTTGCCCTAGATGATTTTATCTTTAAAAGATCACTAATAGAACAATTAGCATCAAGATAGCATAAAAAAAAACCGCCCCCCTATAAGGGAAAAGCGGCACCTCCTCAAGAGTCTAAGAAATTCTTCTTACCTCCACGCATCTTGATATAACTTCCGCATTACACCAAGAGCAACCAGTTAAAAAGATTATGACATGGTTTCAGCCAAAAAGAAAGTTTTTTATTCAGTTGATAACGCAACAGTAATATTTGATTCATATTCTTCACTAGCTGCAGCATTTAATGCGGCAATTGCACCATCAACAGTAAGTCTGGCTGAGAGAATTCTGGTCACAATGTTTAATCCAGGAGTGCTAGATATTGTGATAGAAGAACTATTTCCACTTAATTTCTCAACCACAGTGATATTATCCTCTGTTTTCTCTAATATTGAAAATGAAATAGTATCCTCAATGTTTTCTGCTGTTAAAGCTCCATATGAATATGAAACATCATATAAAGTATCTGTAATCGGAGGGTTATCTACTCGGAGAGTCCAGGTACCAATATCGACACCAACACCATTTGGTTGTAGATCAACATTCTCAATCAAGTTATATACTTGAGGGTTTAACTCAGCGACAGTGAAGTAAAGACCAGGCTCAATATATCCTCTAAAATTAATTTCCCCACTTCCTACAGGAGCTCCAAATATTAAGGATGAAATAAAGAGAATCATTAGAATTGAAATTACTATTTTGCTATTTCTCATATTGTGTATCCTTACATCTATGGAAGACAGAGCACCCAGTAGGGTGCTCTGTTATGATACTAAGTTAAGTCTGAGACCCTAATATTACGTTGTTGAAAGTTCTACAGTCACTGTTGAGTTGTAGTTTGAACTTGCAGCAGCACTTGCAGCAGCTGTTTCACCAGCAGAAGTTAAACGAACTAATACATCTCTAGCAATATTATAGTTTCCTGCAGTTGCATTAAAAGTAGTTGTTCCTGTAGTAGCTTTTACTACTGAAGAAACACCATCATTAATAAGTAACTCATAAGCAATCGTGTCAGGAGAAGCTCCACCTTGAGTTAATGCCGAATATGTATAGGTTACAGTATAAGCAACTGGGGCTGCTTGGTTTGTAGCATCAAATGACCAATTACCAATTCAACACCATCTCCATCTGATTGGACATTAACATTATTAATCAAATCAATTCTATCTGCAACTAACAAAGTTTGTGTTACAGAGAATTCTAAATCCCCTTCACCAATTAATCCAAAAAACGTTTAGCGAGCCAGTTCCAACTACATCAGCAGTAATCCCTGCTATAACTAGGACTAACATAATAGTTAATACAAATATTTTTTTTCATATAATCTCTCCTTATAATTTGAAATTCTGTATAATAAATGTACACCCAGCTATTACTTATGTCAATAGACAAGTATTAAAATAATATTAATTATTAAAATATTAATTATAATTATACTAATTCATATATATATAACAATTTATTCATTTTATGTATAAAGTTTCCATGTGACACTTCTATGTATTTGTATAGTAATATTATTATAAATTAAAGAATTTATCCTCAGAGAGTCAAACCAATAATCAGCAAAAGAACACCTTATGACAACTGATAGACTAAAAGAGGGTATAATTTCTGTATTTATTTGCTATTCAGATTCTAATGAGAAAGTAATATTTGCTACATATGAATAGCTTGGGAGATAAGAAGCATTATCAGTGCGCTTCAAATAAATAGATCCGCTATTATCTATTTTCTTTATAGTAGCCACTACTTTTTACTAGAGGAATAAATTCATCTCCACTATTCACCCAAGAAGTTCCATTATTGACGATATAATCAATTGACTGAAGTACACTATTGATAGTTGCTTCAAAAGGAGTATATGTAATTTTCAAGACTAAATCAGTACTAGTATTACTACTTACACTCCAATCTCCCACATTTACTCCGATTCCACCATCTGTAGATAAAATAGGGCCACTATCTAAAGGAATTGATGTAAGAGCACCTGGAGTTGCTCCAAGAGTTTGAGTAACATCTAAGAAGGATTTAGGACTCACACTTCCTTTTATTTCTAAAGAGGTTGTCCCAACACCAGATGCAGAAAAAAGAACTAGACTTGAGACACTTAATATTATAATAGTTATCACTAATTTTTTTCATATTCACACAGTAAGTGTACTAAGCATATCATCTTGTGTCAACTGATTGACTATATTTTGTTAATTATTTTTATAACAATAACAAAAAACACATATTTTATTATCATATATATACTTATATATTTTAATAATAATATAAGTTGTTACATAAGTTAACAGAAAAACATACATAGATCAAAATAGATACTTGTAGAATAATTAGAAATAAGGAAGATATATCACAATCATTTCAATGAGCAGTTTAAGATTATTAAGTGTAAGATCGTCTTAGCGATGCAAATATGTTACTATCCATCAGAAGAATGCATATTGTCAAATCAGAAAAAAGAAGAAATCTTGTATTATATTCCAAATTCTCTCATTTCCGAAAGAGAACTATCAACACATCCTATCGAAATATTCTAGTCAACATTTTATGCAAATAGAGAATCAATTTACAGAGTTGTCAATATAGTCAATTTGATTAGAGTTATCACTGCTGAAGTCATGGTATTTAAATGTATATGCCAAAATTAGAATTCTGTAACCATAAGAACCTAAAGCAAGAGACCGCATATAAAATGAGAACACCAATAGAACTTCTTTCAAGTATCAATTACTTCTATATACACATCTACAAGCATAGGTGTGTATTGAACCTACAATATGTAAAACTACTATATTAATTGTACACTGAAACGTTAGCTACAATCGTACCTGTGTATCCAGCGCCAACACTTTCAGGTAGACCGAAACTTTCATTCAAAGAACCTGCAAACTTGGCTGCAAGAGAGATGGTCTGCCAACGAAGACCATTACTTGTGGTTATTAATACAATTGCTGGACCAGAAGAGCCAGGGTTAACGGTGGTGGCAACAGCAGCGGTTCCAATAGACGTCCCCTCTACAGTAACTCTTGAGTTCCCACTAGAACCAGCGTAAGTAAGCTGGTAAGGAACATAGTACGATGTAGAACCTACTTCCATACTCATTGGAGAAGTTGTGAATTCAACTTTAATCTGTGAATTACCTGTGGTGTATAGATTGTAGTATCCTATTGGTTGAGAGGCGTTACTTTCAAGATTGATGCCGACACTTCTATTACCAGTCCCAGAACTTGATAATTCATTTTTTACATCATTTGCTGAGGTATTGTCATCCTCAGTAAACCCATGATATAGCTTTCCATGAACTGTAGCTAGAAGGTTCAAATTTAAAGTAGTACTACCAACACCTGTCTCTGCATACATGACAAAACCTACACTCAACACCAGCAAGATTGAAATAATTTTCTTCATCGTAAAAATCTCCTTAATATCAAAGCTTTCACATGACTTAAATTTAATAAACATCTACCAACATATTACTACCAGCTTCTACTTGTGTCAAATGTTTATTTGTAATATTTTACACACCTTTATATATTGTTATAATTTATTGATATTGTTTTATTGTAATGATTTAAAATCCTATTTATTTTTCACTAATATATCACATAAGCTATAATGCTTTATTTTTAAATACTTATATATAAGATTTTGTATTGAATCCATATTCTTCTTATGACTATTTTTTATGACAAAAACCAATATACTTGTATCAAATGTCTTAAGTTGTGCCTCATGTTTTAGATTACAAAACTAGATTTAACCTTTTTTCTCTTCAATTGCCATTCTTTTGTTCATAAAAACCCATGGAAAGAACACTAGGATAAGATAATAAAAAGAAGCTTCTGTTAGTTGATTACTGCAAATTCTAACGTAATACCTGAGATCTTATATGATAGCCAGTTCGAATCTAAGTCTTCACAAGTAATTTGATAAAGGAGTTCTTTGGAAGGAGAGCCTTAAACCTCTAGTTATTCATAATCACGTCAAAGACTACCTGAGTAGATTATTACTAAGATATTGAACTTTGCCATTAGCGAGATATATAAGATTTAAAATATTGTTTTTGGTGTAAAGAAATGCTTCACCATAAAGTGAACAACTTTAAAGTTACTTCAATTTTTTAATCTGTTAGCCATTGAGATCCAATTGATTGCATCTTTTCTACTTGGTTGGGCTTAATGAGTATTTATAACTTGTCAAAGTGTTAGTTTTCAACTAATAAAAAACCCTACTTAATGAGACGACGAGCAATCTTTCATAATAACACATTACAAAAGATGTGGTTGCTATGAAATAATTAAAGAAAAATATTAGACTAATTCTATTATTGTTCAAGGTGTTGATTCTTCTCTCAGCACTAAATACATATCTTAATAATATGTAGTGCTGAATCCTTGATCAGAAATTTTGTTCTAGGAAAGAAGAAATCTTATTCAGTAATATGAACACTAAAGCACATGCTTATGCACCCTTTTATTATTTCACAGAAACAGCAAAAGCTAATAACGTGAACTCATATGAAGAAGTTTGGTATCTGTTAACAAAATTACCTTTATGTATAATTTTAGAAGATTGGGACAACCAGATTCCTTGGACCATATATAATGATGAAATAATTCAAAAGAGAAAATAGAGCTCGTAACGAATTGCAAAGAGATATGGGATTGAAACCCGCATTAATTACAAGTTAAACAACACTCCCTCCACTACTACGAGTAATAGCACTATAACCTCTGTAGATTTCTCGCTATGCACTAACTACTCCCCAAAAGAACTTATCTCGTCATATTGGCGATATTGCAGCCTAGGAAACCATTAGAAGACCTCCCCCGTTAAAATAATAACTCAAGCCCCCATGTAACCGCCACATTTACTTTATTAGTTGCAATCTAGGCTTCATCACTTATTAAAAACTCACCCACTAATCTAGCCTTGTATGTGATTTCTGTCCGTCGGTTCGTAGATTTGCTTAACGCTTCCTTCAAACCCAACCTCACGGTTACGCTCTTGTCTCTAGCTAACAGATACTTTTGATTGCTACCTGTAACGAACTTTCATCGTCTAGTTATTACCCCTGCAGGGCAAACCCAAAAAAACACCTACCGAAGTAGGTGTGTAATCTTTTTATGTAAAACTATAATTATGGTGCCGCAACAATTGCAGTAATAGTCCCAGTATAAGATCCTTCTGGGAGGTCTTCATTAGTCGCCCCTATAAAGGTTGCATCTAACCTGTAGGCCTTTACACCTAAACCACTACCAACTGCAGTAAGCAAGAGTTGCGTACTAGGTGCAGTCGCACCCCCAGTTTTGATAGCTCCCATAGCTGCGGTTCCCATAGAAGCTGTATTGGTTGTAAAATTTGCTGCGCGAGTACCGTCTGATACTGTTTCAGCAAAAGAGAGTGTGAAAGGGACTTCCCACAAATCTGTTCCAGCAGTAGTACTCAAGCGACTATTTGTTGAAATCGTTACAGTTGCTTGAGAATTTCCTGTAGTATAAAAACCATAATATCCTAAAGTTTGTGCCGTTGCAACTTCCATATCAACCTCAACGGCATCCACAACTGCAATAGTACCGATATCAGCACCATCATTAGCCTTAATCGAATCCTTATCAAGTTCAGAAGTAGAGAACCCATGATAAAGCTTGCCATTAATGCTTGAAGCAAGATTAAGCACTGTACTTCCAGCACCTGAATCAGCAAACGCTACGAACATTACACTCAAGACCAATAAGATTGCAATAATTTTTTCATATTAATAATCTCCTCAATATTTTATTTCTCAGATGACTTAACTTTGTGTATCACCTGACCAAACAATACTATGACTCATAACTTATGTCAATACATTTTATTGAAAAAAGATAAAAATATTAATTTTTTTCTAATTATTTTATATCTTATTTCTTTATATAGATTTAACACATGTCATGGTCTATATCTATACCCTATATAACAGTTATAAGGTGATTTTGTTACAATAAAAATCACTAATTTATTACATAACTTGTGCTATTTGTTGTGCTATTTTTAGAAAGAGCTTCCTTCTTAAGACGTCTAATGTCCTAAGTTAGGGTACCTCTTATGACATCTTTTGGGAAGAAAAAGAGCCGCATCAGATAACTGACACGGCTCGTTTTTCTATTTTTTGTTCTTAATCAGTCTATTCTACTACTTCACCTTCAAAGTATTCACTCAACATATTAGAGTAATGTTCAATAAGTTCACCAAATTGAGAACTAGGCCTAATATTATCTTTTCCAGCAAGATGTACTATTCCACTCACAGGTTGGTTTGACCAAGCAGGAGCTGAATGAAGCCCTAGTGGAATGTGGATCATCTGATGAGCTTGAGCGAAGTGAACCATATTATCTATACAGAAAGCACCTTCACCTAAAGAATGGGTACAGCTTGTAAAACAAGCAAAGAATTTACCGCTTAAGACTTCATCTTCTAATAAAGGAATAGTCGAATCCATGAAAGCCTTCATCTCAGCACTCACATTACCAAATGTCGTAGGAGAGCCTAAAATTATCATCTGAGACTTTTCTAGAGTTGATTCACTGATTTGAGGAAGAGCAGCAATATCTTCATAAAAATCATTAGCTGCATCACTTTTATTTGCCCAGATGTGTAAATCTTCATCTTCAACTCGGTAAAGACGAGCATCTACCCCGTTCTTCTTTAAAATCTCCTGCATATGAGTAGCTATAATATAGTTATTCCCATTCACACTATGAATAATAATCGCACATCGATCCATATAACACCTCCAGTTCTTTCTTCTCTTAATACTACTATGAATAGAGTTCAACACCAAGCATTAAATCTCCCTTCCCGCTTACTAACAAACACCCGAGTTGAGTAGACTTCACTTAATAAAGACTCACTCAAGATTTCTTCTTTCTTACCATCAGCAAAAATTTGCCTTCTTTTAATACAACAACTCTATTAATTTCTTCAACTATGTGAGAGATGTCGTGAGTAACTAAGATAATAGTTTTTCCTTTAGCGGCATATTGTTTTACATGAAAAATATACTCTTTTTTACTAGGAAGATCCAAATTAGTCGTCACTTCATCAAGTAACATCACCTTGGGATTATGAACAGAGGCTCTCATTAGAAGCACCTTTCGAGCTTCCCCTGAACTCAAGGTATTCATCATCTTATCTTTTAAGTGATTCATATGATATTCACTCAACACTTCATCTACTCTTTTTACCATCTCATTTGTAACCTGGTGATGAAAGTCGAGCCCTATTGAACTAAAAAAACCCGATAAGACGATCTCTTGAACGGTATATCTTGTATTACACATATACTGAAGAGTCTGGGAGACAATACCCATTTTCTTGTTTAACTCAACAACATTCCAATTACTCTTACCAAACAGATATCGTTTTGACTCTTTAGTATATATTGGATGTATTTGTTCACTCATTACCCCAACAAGAGTTGATTTACCAGCACCATTAGGACCAATAATAGCAACACTCTCTGCCTCTTGTATGCTTAATGAAACAGAATCGAGAATAGGGACTTCATCTCGTCTTACAGTAATATGCTCAAGATCAATAATTGGTTTCATGGGAAATAGCTTAGAGATTATTTGATTAACTATCAATAGAAAAACCTCTCACCCAAAAAGGGAAAGAGGCTTATTCAATACAATAAAAATTACGTTTACTATGCGAGAGACGCTCTGCGCTGGGCACTTTCTGCGTGATTCTCGATTTTCTTCTTTACATCAGTTAAGTTTACAAGTACAAGAGCAACTGCTAAATCGGTTTGGCCATTCTCAAGGGCCTCAACGATATACTGATATTCTCTTGCTTTCTTTTCAAATTCTTCACCCTTTGTTGCCGAAAAGACTAATACTTCATCTAGCATAGGGGCGAGGTTTTCATAAATTGCGTCTAGTATAATATTTCCATTTGATCGGATAAGCACTTTTATGAAAAGCTGATTCATGTTGTCTGTATTGCTCAATAGCTTTTGAGTCTTTAATCGATACCCCTTCTAATGTCCTTACCATTTTGGAAACGATATCAGCAAGATCTCTTACGACCTCTTTTCGTTTAGGGTTTCTAGAAACTCTCTTGCAGCTGAGACTTCCACTGATGTTCTCACTTGAACTAAATCAAGCAATAATTTTGTGTCACTCGATCCACTACGAATGATAGAACTTGTAAGGGATTCTACAAATTGATCTAGATTGTTACATTTTACTGATGCGCGACGTCCTTGACTTATACTCAATAGTCCTTTTGCTTCAAGATGTTTAAATGCTTCTCTTATCGATCTTGAAGAGGCATCAAATTTTTCCGCTAACTCGCTTTGAGATGGAAGAAGTTCACCCTCTTGAAGGACTTTTGTTAAAATTAATTCTTCGAGATAATTTGCAATACGGGCCGATTTTGTTCTACCTCGTAATTCTCTTTGAGACACATGTTCAATAGTATCCAATGTATCTACTCTCCTTCGCAATCAACTTATGTCAGATAAAAACTACTTAATGACATAAGATTGCTCTTAATATATTAGATAATATACAACATGTGATGTTTTTGGCAAGAGGTAGATTGAAAATAATGATGTAATGACATGAGTTGATTATAGTAAGCTCAACTCATGTCACTTGAATGAGAACAAACTATTCGTTAGCAGCTTCTAATTTACCCCTAATTGCAGTTAAATGAACCAAAGTAAGAGCAACGGCTAAATCTGTCTGTCCATTTTGAAGAGCTTCAACTAAGTATCTATGTTCTCGAGTACTTTTATCAAGTTCTATGAATGTATTAGAAATCTTCTCCATACTTGCATATAACATAGGAGAAAGGTTCTCATAAATTGCAGTAAGGATTACGTTCTCATTTGAATCAATAAGAGTTTTGTGAAACATGAAATCGTGACCATTCCATTCAACAAAAGCTTCACTTTCTCCAGCTTGTAGTCGAGGAAGAAGAGTTTCCATTTTACGAGTGAGATTATCGAGTGACTTCACAAGAATACTTCGCTGATCAGATCGACTCAACTCTCTTGCAGCAGAAACCTCAACAGTTGTTCTTACCTGCATTAAATCTAATAACAATTTTTTATCAGTATTGTGATTACTAATAAGTGTCGTAGAAAGAGAAGCTACAAACTGATCTAAGTTATTAGACTTAACAGTAGCGCGCCTTCCCTGACTAATTTCGACAAGCCCTTTTGCTTCTAAATGCTTAAAAGCCTCGCGCACAGATCTTGAACTTGCATGAAATTCATCCGCCAGCTCTTGCTGTGACGGAAGTGGGTCTCCAGCCAAATATTCTTTTGCTAATATACGATTCTCTATTTTATGGGCTATCTGGGCTGACTTTGTTCCTGTATTAAACGATGACATCATGAATTCACCTCTCCTGTATCTTAATATAATGACACATTTTTCACTAAAATAATATAGAAAAATACTTACATTGTATAGAATAACAACTCAAAGCCATCTGTTGTCATAAGATATGTATGCTAAGAACAATATATTTTCTCCTACAACTCTCTTTTTCTACATATAATTAGATATGCTATATGTCTCGTCTAATAACAATGCCCTAAACCCTTTAATAGTATATATTTCTTAAAACATTAATTGAATTTTATAAATTACATATGTAATCGCATAGCAAAAAAACTATTGACATAAGTGAGAGCTATTTGTTATATTCACAAATATGAAGAATAAAATAGTTATGTTTAGAACAAAAAATATCCATTCCTCTTTATCAATACTTATAGCACTTATGTCTTTTTTAGCAATAAATATGTTCTCATTGCATGCTATTGCACCTCCAGTTGAACTTCGCTTAAACACTATTATTGAACCTGTAGCAACCTTTGTACTTGATGAAACTGATGTAGAAATCACCTTAGGAACTCCCTATACAGTAGGGTATACTCTCACAGGCAATGTTCCTTTAAAACTAAAAATTACAAGTGACAATGCGGTTGGGAATAATTTCTACATGGTACATGAAAATTCTAGTATTAGTGATAAAATCCTATATGTATTAAAATTTGATTATGGGAATAATATATTATCAACAGTGTCTCCAGACAATTTTGTAAACATGATCACAAACAATTATAATGATGGAGAATTAAGAATAGAGACTCTTGCCGATGCTGGAGATTCTATAACTGAAGGTGAATATTCAGATACGATTACTTTTATCTTTGAGTCTCAATAAAAGAATTTTTTTAGTCTCTCTTTAATCTTAACTAATAGTGGAATATGCTCATGTTCAACAACTTTTGAAACAGCTTTTTCTAGAGTTGTTTCGCTTTGATCACTTGTACTCTGTTTCAACTCATCCCATCGCCGTACTATCCACATATAGAGATCCCCATACGTTTTTCCTGGAAATTTTTGAAGAAGTTCATCTTCTTTTATTTGTCTAAAAATAGGGAGAAACACTTCACGATACCAATGGAGAGCTGCTTTATCAAAAGAAATCTCTTCTGGAATGTTTTGATTAAGATAATATTTATGGACAAGGATATGATTTATTAATTCAGCATACATCCCTGGAGAAGAGAATTTTACAATCTCCATATCGATAATATCAGAAAGATGATACTCTTCAATCACCCTTTCCCTTTCATATTCAACTACTACTTTCGTTAATTGTCTTTTGGTCATCCCAGGTTCAAGGCGAATTTGAGAATCAAGTTCAACAACTTCAGCATCAATAAATTCAACGCCTTGAGTTTTTGCAACACTCACTCGATGATTTCCATCTCTGACAAAATAGTAATCACTTAATTTATAGACACTAATAGGGGGGAGAATCACATCTTTAAGATGTGCATCATCAATACTTTGCCATCTATCTCGAAGCATCTCTTTTCTTGGGTAGAAGGCTAATGTGAAATCATGATAGCGCCCTTCACTCCCTATAATCTTATCTATCTCAATTGGCATCACACCACGGTATGTTTCAAGCCTAGGTTTAACCAGTTTAGTAACTTCATAAAAAGAGAGGAGTGTTGTATTTTTCCATTGTAAAGCAGAAAGAAGACTCTGCATTCTTGCTTTAACTCGAGCCCTACTAAAATCTTCTCTACTTTCGAAACTCCCCTTAGCCATAACTTTTATTAATCCTCTTCAAGTAAATAGCTGCTATATACATTAATCACCTTTGTTTTATGATACATCCTTACTCTCTTACCATTCATGTCTATAAGATGAATATGACCATGAAGAAGGTAGCGAGGTGAAAACACTCTCATAAACCATCTGAAAATCTTAAACCCTCTATGACACATATCAGGGGCATCCCCAATTTCATAAGGCGCAGCATGTGTTAATAAGATATCGAGAAATCTTTTGTAGCGCAACCTGTTATAAAGCAAGCGAGGAATAATTCCTAATATTCTAAAAAACATCTCAACTTCAGTGAATTGATGAGGTCCGCTATTATAGCGCATAGATCCACCAAGACCCGCTATCAAAAGACCTGTTTTTTTGTCAACGACAACTTTACCATCAATATAATCACCACCTACACCTACAGAGAATCTATTTTTATCAAACGCAGCCTGATGATTAATATCATCAAGGAGACCCGGTTTTGCAAATTTAGATATATCATCAGTATGATGATTTCCAAATACAAAATAGAAAGGTTTATTGAGTGATGAGACTATGTATTCGTAATATTTTAAAGGGAGGTCCCCAGCCGAAAGAATAAGATCTACATCACTATAGCGAGTCGCAATATTTGGAGAATATACAAGGACATCTTTATCATCTGAAATGCATAGAATTTTCATATACCTACATCATACCATACCCACACTCAGCTGCAACTATTTCTCCTGTCATTGCCCTTGAAAGATGGGATGACAGAAAAGTAACAATATGTGCTATATCATAAGGATCTACTAATCGATGAAGCGCTGCTCTAGAAATATATGAAGAAACTAACTCACTTGCATGTTCTAAGAGGGCTGGACTACTAATGAGACCAGGGGCTACAGCATTTACCCTGATGCCAACACTGCTTAGTTCTTTAGCAAGACTTCTTGTGTAAGCAGAAACAGCCCCTTTTGAAGCATCATAGTGAGCGGTATTGCCAAAGCCAGGACGATACGCATTCATACTGCTAATATTCACAATAACCCCATTACTTTTCTCTAAATAGTGTTGAGTTGCTTTTACCATTAACCAAACACCCTTAAGATTTATATTCATAACATCATCCCAGTCTTCTTCTTTGAGATTAACTTGGCTACTTTCAGTAAATATTCCCGCATTATTGATAAGAATATCGAGAGATGTATTGTAAAGAACATTCTCTATTGTAGTAGAACATGCTTTGCATCTTTTAAGTCTAGATGTATAGATTGACTCGTAACACCATATGAATCATGTAAGCTTTGAGCAAATTGATGAGCTTTATCCTCTCCTTCCTTAGAACTATAGGTGAACAATACATCAACCCCTTCTTTTGCAAGAGTTGTACATATTGCCACTCCTAGATTGCTCATTCCTCCAGTTATAAGAGCTCTTTTCCCTTTAAGTAATAAGTCCATAATTACACCTCTTTTGGGGCTAGGAATTCACTCACAAAAGTAAAGTCTTTCACATCCACCAATTCAGTAACATGATCCATTGTTGCAAGAAGAAAATCTTCTTGCCTATACTCAGGAATGCAGGTTGTTGTACAAAGAGCATATCCTAGAGAACCACCCTTTTTAATTCTTGTTCCTTGCCAGATATGTGGAGGAATATGGGAAAGACCTACATCCTTTCCCTTCTCTCCAATACTAATTACTTGTATTCTTTTTTGTTCATCAATGGTTATTTGTTCAATAGGATCACCACTAATAAAGGTCCAAATCTCGTGCACATTAAGTTTATGAAGAGCAGAAAAACTCTTTTGCGTCATAAGATAATAGATCACAGAAAAGGAGGAATCTTCCTCGAGTACACGATAGAAATATCCTCCTTCATGGTCTAAGGGAGCAAGATGATACTGAGCAATAAGTTCTCTAATTATACCTTCCATTCTTTCACTATTTCTCTTATCAAAGCACTAAAGGTGCTCATTACTTGCTTCCCTGTTTCTAATACTTCTTCGTGATTAAGAGGTTGAGATAATATCCCTGCTGCCATATTAGTTAAACAGCTTATTCCTAACACTCTCATCTTCATGTGTGAAGCAGCAATTACTTCTGGAACAGTGCTCATCCCAACAGCATCAGCTCCAAGAAGGCGAGCAACTCTTACTTCTGCTGGTGTCTCAAAAGAGGGTCCTGAGAAGAATTGATAGATCCCTTCTCTAAGTGTTACTCCAATTTTACCTGCACACGTATGAGCAAGTTCTCTAAGCTCCTTAGAATAAGCTGTGGACATATCAAAGAATCTATCTCCAAGAGAGTCGTCATTTTCACCTCTAAGAGGATTATCTTGAACAAGTTTTATATGATCTGCTATGACCATCAGGTTTCCCTGAGACCAGCTGGTATTTACACAACCAGCTGCATTTGTAACAACAAGATTATTAATTCCCAGCTTTTTCATCATTTGGACAGGAAATACAAGAGTATCCATACTATGGCCTTCATAGAAATGAAATCTCCCATTCATGACCATCACTCTTTTCCCTTCTAGAAATCCAATCACAAGAGTTCCAGCATGACCTGGAACTGTTGAAACAGGGAAATGAGGAATATCTTTATATTCAATAGTAATAGGATCACTTAACTCTTTAGCCATTACTCCTAGGCCTGAACCAAGAATCATGCCGATATCGACCTTCTGTTCACCTATCATCTTATTTACATATAAAGAAGCTGCATCTAACTTTTCTTTTAACTGTATCATCTATCTATTTACTCCTATTAAAATGGTTCGCCTATTGCCTTAGGGGCAGCAGAGCGTTTTGAAAATGCCACAAGGGCAAGTAATGTTACCACATAAGGGAATACCTTAAAGATAACTGGGGGAATAACACCAAACTGTGGAATAACCTGTGATACATTTGCAATCGTAGTTGCAGTACCAAAGAAGAATGTTGCACCTAATATTCCAAGAGGCTTCCATTGGCCAAAAATAAGAGCTGCAATAGCAAGGAATCCCAGCCCAGCAACGGTTCCATTAAACTCACCACTATAGGTAACTAGGATGATAGCGCCTCCAAGGCCCGCAAGAGCTCCACTCATACCAACGCCAAAATAACGCATTTTGTGCACATTAACTCCCGCCGACGCAACAGCAGAAGGATGTTCTCCACATGCCCTTAGACGCAGCCCAAAAGAGGTTTTATACAAAAGAAACCATGAGAGACCCCAAATAATAAGGACAACCCAAGTTGACCAATATGTTTGAGTAAAGAAAAGAGTTCCAATACCAGGTATTTTGCTAAGAAGAGGGACATCTTGCCTTACAATACCAAGCATGATTCGAATATTTCCACTTCCAGCTATTGTTCTTGCTAGATATACAGTGAGAGCAGAAGCTAACATGTTGATAGCTGTTCCACTAATAATTTGGTCTGCTTTTAAGTTAATAGAAGCAAAAGCATGAAGCATAGAGAATAGAGCCCCTGCAAGAACACCGACGATTAATCCTAAAGGAAGAGAAATACTATATGCAACCTTTTCAGTAAGATTAATAGTAAGAGCAGAAGCAAAATATCCAACAAGCATCAACCCCTCTAATCCTAGGTTTGTAACACCACTACGTTCACTATAAAGACCACCAAGAGACGTAATTAATAAAGGAATCGTATATGCAATAGCATATGGCATAATTAGGCGCACAAGATGATTCATAGAAGAAAGGGCAAGAACAACAAGAATGGCGACTATAATAATGAGTGCTTTATAACTAGCAAATAATGTCTTAATGTTTTTATCATTACTCATTCTACACTCTCCTTTTTTGCTGATGCAGCATCTTCTTTTCTTCTCTTTCTCTTTCCTACATTATCCCAGAACTTACTAAAGAGAACACTTGTTGCAGTAAAATAGATAATAGTTGCAATAATTGTATCTGCAATTTCAGGAGGAACTTCGGTCATTGCATTCATAAATCCTTTACCTGATTGTAGCAATCCAAAGAAAAGAGCTGAGAAGAAGACTCCAATAGGATTAGAAGCTCCTAATAAAGCTACAGCAATCCCATCAAATCCCATCTGAGGGAGAACTCCAATTTGCATATTCCGTGAATATCCTGTGTAGTAGGTCATCCCTGCTAAACCAGCAAGGCCTCCTGCTATCATCATAGAGATAATGACATTTCGGTTTACTTTAATCCCAGCAAACTCAGCGCAATGTCGATTAGAACCTACTGCTTTTAATTCAAACCCAAGGGTTGTTTTATCAAGAATAAACTTAATTACTATTACAGAAATAACAGCAACTACTATTCCTAGATTTATATATCCACCACCAAAAAGTTTGTGAGAAATGGAGATCGTAATGATTGTTCAATAGCAATTGAAGCAGACTCCGTCTCTAAAGAAGGTCCTTTGAGATAAGCTGGAACGAAATAAAAGATAGACCAGTATGCTATCCAGTTCATCATAATAGTAGCAACAACTTCGTGTACATTAAATTTTGCTTTTAGAAACCCCGGGATGATTCCCCAAAAGGCACCAGCGAGTAATGAAGCGACGATTATTACTATAAGGTAGAGAGGACGAGGAAGGAATACATTATGTGCAACTAAAGTAGCAGCAAGGCCTCCTATCAACATCTGTCCTGAAGCTCCAATATTAAAGAGCCCCGTTTTAAATGCAAAAGCTACACTAAGACCTACTAACATAAGAGTAATTGCAGTTGCTATGGTGTTTCCTACTCTTTCTGTACTCATAAGTCCACCTCTAAAAAGATAATAAAATCCTTCAAAAGGGTTACTTCCAATAGCCATCATCAACAAACCGCCTGCAACAAGACCAAGAACTACTGCGGAGATAGCAATGAGGAATGCATTACTTTTTATTCTTTTGCTCATAGGGCTTTCTCCTTATCTCTTACTCCAGCCATCATAAGACCAACTTTCTCCTCATTTGTTTCACTTGTATTGACAACATCAATGAGTTCTCCACTATTCATAACTGCGATTCTATCTGATAAATTAAAAATTTCATCAAGTTCAAAAGAGACAAGAAGAACCGCTTTACCTTTATTACGATGTTCAACAAGACGCTTATGAATATACTCAATAGCTCCAACATCTAATCCGCGTGTTGGCTGAACTGCAATGATTAAATCTGGTTCCAAAACCATTTCTCTCCCGACAATTGCTTTTGCTGATTCCCACCAGAGAGTTTCCGGCATGACTAAAGATTCCCTCTCCACTACGCACATCAAAAGCATCACAAATCTCTTGTGCATGAAGGTCTATCTTTTTCTGATCAAGAACACCCCATTTACTAAAAGGAGTTCTATAATACTCTTTAATTACCATGTTATCGGAAATAGAAGAGCCCATGATAAGACCTCTTTTTTGTCTATCTTCTGGAATATGACCAAGGCCTGCTTCATTTCTCTCTCTGATAGATAGATGTGTAAATGTTTCTCCGTTGAATGTGATTGACCCTGATTCGATAGCTTTCAGCCCCGTAATCGCTTCAACAAGTTCACTTTGGCCATTTCCATCAACACCCGCAATACCCACTATTTCACCACGGGAGATTTTAAGAGAAAAATCTTTAACAGCAAAGTATTTTTTACATTAAATACATTAAGATGAGAAATATCTAAAACAGTATCTCCTGTTTTCAAGGGTTTCTTATCTACTTTAAAGTTAACAGGACGCCCTACCATCATAGCTGCCATTTGTGCTTGAGTAGTACTCGCAACATCAACCACTCCTACCATTTTTCCACGTCTAATAATTGTACATCGATTTGCTACAGCTTTGATTTCATCAAGTTTATGTGTAATAAGAAGAACTGATTTGCCCTCTTTGATCATATTTCGCATAATCTGCATGAGTTCCTCAATCTCTTGAGGTGTAAGGACTGCAGTAGGCTCATCAAAAATAAGAATTTCAGCATCACGATAGAGCATCTTTAAAATTTCAACCCGTTGCTGCATTCCAACACTAATATCTTCAATTACAGAAGAAGGATCTATTCTTAGTCCATATTGTTCACTGAGAGCTTTGATCTTTTTACCAGCTCCCTTTCTATCAAGAACAAAATGCCCCTCTTTTCCTAAAATAATGTTTTCAGTAACGGTAAAATTCTGTACAAGTTGAAAGTGTTGGTGAACCATCCCAATTCCCAAATCATTTGCATCATTGGGGTCTGTGATTCTCACCTCTTTTCCTCTAACCTTTATAACGCCTTTGTCTGCATGATACAGACCAAACAAAATACTCATTAAAGTAGATTTTCCAGCTCCATTCTCTCCAAGTATTGCATGGATTTCTCCTTTTTCAACTTGAAGAGTGATATCATCATTAGCAACAATTCCTGGAAACTCTTTTCTGATATTCAACATCTCGATTACATGACTCATTAGGCTTTTGCCTCCTTGAGGGCACAACAAAATGTGCAGTTTTTCAGTATTAGATTACAAGAGCCGCCTTTCTGGCGGCCCTTGAATAGAAAACATCTTAGCATGAGTTTATTTATATAAACCAGCTATTTGTGTATCGGCAACTTTTACTTCTCCACTCTTTAGTTTTTGATACATTTTCAGCTACTTTTGCTTCTACTGCATCACTAAGATTTGGATTTTCTTGAGGAATACCAATTCCATCATTTGCTGCATTAAGTCGTAATACTTCTCCACCTGGGAAAGTACCTGCGAGTTCTGCTTTAATCATATCATAAGAAGCACGATCTAAGTATTTCATTGCACTTGTGAGGATGATTGATTTACCGCTTGGTAAAAGCCCTTCTGGGTACTGGTCTACGTCAACTCCAATAATCCATACATTTTGTCCAGCTGTTGCACGAGCTTTTGCTTCGTTTATCGCACCAACTCCAACTCCACCAGCGGCTGCAAAGATTACGTCTACGCCTTTGTCATACATACTAGCTGCAATTTGTTGTCCAGCTGCTACGTTATCAAACGATCCTTGATAAATTACGTTTTCAGCTTTAATAGCAATATTTGTTCCTAGATTTGCATTAGCATATTTGATTCCTTGTTGGAATCCCCAGTTGAATTTTTGTACTGCTGGAATTTCCATTCCACCAATAAATCCAAATTCACCTGCTTTAACTTGTAAAGAGGCTGCAATAGCTGCTAAGAAACCACTTTCTTGTTCTGCCCAGTAGACACCAACAACATTATCTTCAATTCGGAATTCTGAATAATCTGCTGAGTGTGGTTCTCCATCGAGAATAACAAACTTAGCATCTTCCCATTTATCTTGTGCTTCAAATATTGCTGTTTCAAATTTAAATCCTGGAGTAATGATGAAGTGATATCCTGCATCATAGAGATTCCCAATCTCTTTGAGGTAATCAGCTTCAGTAGTTCCTGAGGGCTTTAAATACTTTGCTGAAATAAGACCTTCTTTTTCAGCTTTAAGAATCCCTTCCCAAGTACCTTGGTTAAAAGATTTGTCGTCAATGGTTCCAGCATCTGTAACCATTCCTACTTTTAGTAATTGTTTTCCTGATTCAGCTTGACCTTGCGCAAACAACGTCGTTGTTAGAATCAAAAGAACACAAAGCACAGCAAACATTTTCTTCATATGTCTCTCCTTATATCAATACATTTATAATGTATTCTAGCCCTCTAGGGGATAGTTGTCAAATCAAAGAACTAATTTTGCCTATTCTTTATATGAGATCGGGTGCTAGAAGAGGCTGTTCAAAACTCACCGGGCGTAAATTATCTGAGAGTACTTTAGTGAGATATGTCCTATCTAAATCCAACTCATATGCAAAACGGACAAGAAGATCCTCTGGAATGAGATTTTGTTCACAAAAAAGATAGATTAATGCTTTTTCGGCAAGAGCTCCAGGAAGTAAAGCATTCATGAAAATGTCAGCATCCTCTCGTTGCCCATATCTCTGTTCCATATGTCTATATAGCTCAGACTTTTTTACATCATGCTTTAACAAATACATTTCATCTCTGAGAGATGTACTATCTCCTCTAGTTGCACTTTTTCCTAATGGTATCAAGTGAAAGAATGTATACTCTTTTCCAGGAAGATAATGATGTTCATCACATCGAGAACAATAGTTAGGGCTCAACGCATCTTCTTTATGAGTATCTCCCCCAACAATAATAAGTGGATCAAAAAATAGTGCTGGACACTCTTTTCCACCAACAGAGTAGTAACGATAGGTATAAAACGCATCTTTCATACAATCAGAATGTTCACAGTATGCTGTGAGAGGAATAACATCAGTTGCAATATCGAGCATAAGACGAGCAGTTGAATTGAAAATATCACGTCTAAAATTGAGAATAAGCGTAGGGAATATAAACAAAATCCCCCTTCTATCGAATGATTTCTTACTACATATGCAATGCGCTCATCGAAGAAAGATGCCTCATCAATAATAAATGTACCGATATCTGGATGATCGTCGAGAACCTTCTCTAGTCCAAAAGAGTCTTTAATGTGGGCAATATTATCCCCACAACGGACATACCCGTTTCGATAAGCTAGAGCATCCGAGGGATACTCAGAAAACGTTGTCCATCTATTTGAGAACGAACAAAGAAAACTTTTCTTCTATCTACTCCATTGGTACTTGTTAAAGCTTTAATCACATCACTCTTCTTTTGAGCAATCGCAGCATCACGCCATACTCTAGCAGAGAATTCCGTCTTTCCCGAACCCATAGGACCTATCACAAGAACTCTTCGTCCAGGAAGGGTAAAATCAAAGTGAGTAAAAGTTTCATGAACAGTAATTGATGGAAATCCAAGACTTTTTAGAAAATCATCAGGTAACACATTCAATTTATCAATACGCCCCATGAGAGGAAGCTCCTTGAACAATTGCGATTCCACTACTTGTCCCAAGACGAGTTGCCCCACTACTTATCATAGCAACAGCAGTTTCATAACTACGTACACCACCACTTGCTTTTACTCCAAGAGCGTCTTTCACAACAGATCTCATTAAAGCAACATCAGCTTCTGTTGCCCCACCTGTTGAAAACCCCGTTGAAGTTTTCACAAAATCAGCTTTAGCATTTAGGGCAAGTCTGCATGCAATTTCCTTTTCTTCATCGCTAAGGAGACATGTTTCAATAATGACTTTTAAAAGAGTATCTTTGCATGCTTCTCTTACTGCAGCAATATCTTTCTCTACTTCATCAAGCTTTCCATCTTTAAGGAACCCCACATTAATAACCATATCAATTTCGTCAGCTCCATCCTTAATTGCAACAGATGCTTCATATGCCTTACTTTCACTTTTCATGGCTCCAAGAGGAAACCCAACTACAGTACAGACTTTTACATCTGTATCCTTTAATAGATCTCTACATAACGCTGTCCAACAACTATTTACGCACACAGAAGCAAAAGAATGCTCTATCGCTTCCTTACAAAGTTGTATCACTTTATCCTCGGTAGCATTACTTGCTAGTAAGGTATGATCAATATATTTTGCAATATCTTCACTTTTTAACATAATACTTGGTCCCTCCATAGACTTTTTCTTGGGATATCATATCCTATTTTTCTCTATTCATACACACTATTTCTCTTGATTTTTCTCTATCAATTGGGCTACTGTCAATCTTATGATACTCGAAACAATCGCAAATAACTATCTTTGGTTTCTCGTTGCTATCCTTGTTCTCAACATGATGCAAAGAAAACATATTCCAAGAAGCTATAAAAAACGCTTCGCCACTCTTATCATTGCCTCATTAGCAATGCTTTGGCAAGTCTTTATTGTCATAATATTAAGTAGAGGATGGCCTCATTATCTCGCTATTGTAGCCCTATTAATCACAATTGGAGTAGCCTATCCCTTTAGAAAAAGAATCCTTCTTTTTAGAACAAGTTGCCCCTCTTGTAATGCAAAACTGACACCTACTCAAATACTCAATTTTGATGATAACCTCTGCGACGAATGTTTTAAAGAAGCTCATCCTGAGCTTATGAAAGATATTGAAGAAGTTGAAGAGGAAGAACCACCTATCGCCATAAGTGATTACACTGACGTAAATCAAATAGATTGGGATGAATGGGAACCAACAGAGACAGCTGTACTTACATATCTTTTCGATAAAGAGAAAGTTCTCCTCATTAACAAAAGAACTGGACTTGGAAAAGGACTTGTTAATGCCCCAGGAGGTCACATCGAAGATGGAGAGACCGCTTCAGAAGCTGCAATGAGAGAGATTACTGAAGAAACAGGATTATCAGTACCATCTGTTACGTATAAAGGAAGACTTAATTTCCAATTCATTGATGGGTTAAAATGAGAGGATATGTCTTCTTTGCAGATCAATATAGTGGCAATTTGTGTGAAACAGATGAAGCTGAGCCTTTTTGGTGTGATATTAATGCACTCCCCTTTGATAAGATGTGGGCTGATGATGCTCTATGGATTCCTCTTGCATTAGAAGGAAAAGAGTTTGACGGACAATTTATTTTTGATGGAGAGAACATGATTTCCCATAATATTATTGAAAAAGATAATAGTTAATACTCTTACACTCATATTCTTCCATCTTCCCCCTTTAGTTTATGCAAACAAGCCTGTTTCTCACAAATGTGAAGCGGGCTTGTTTTATCTAAAACTTTCTTTCCAAATGAGCTAAACCTTGGTACAATAACATAGTTTTAACACAACACGTTCTTTAGGAGGAACAGATGAAAAAATTTCTCATTATTACAGTTATTACACTGTTAGGATTCTCTCTATTTGCTGGAGGAAGCAATGAAGTTGCTGATAGCGGTGATGACACCCCTACACTTCGATTACTTACTGATGCAACAGGTATTGATGATAAATCATTTAATGCAGCAGCATGGAGAGGTATAGTTGAATATTATGGCGATGATGTAAGCACCACCGTCAATAGAGGCAAATATTACGATGTAGTAACAGCACAAACACAAGATATGTATATCCCGAACCTAAAACAGGCCGCTGATGAAGAATATGATATCATCATGGTCACCGGTTTTACATGGGCAGATGCATTAGGGGAAGTCGCTCCTATGTATCCTGATCAGAATTTTGTCATTGTGGATGTTAACTGGGTCGGACAACCAAACGTTATGGAATTCATATACTCTGAAGAAGAGGGATCATACTTAGTAGGTCTTGCTGCTGCACTTCAAGCAAAAGCTGAAGGCATCAGAAATCCTAAATTTGGATTTATTGGTGGAGTCCCGGGTGGAACCATCACAAAATTTGAAATGGGATACATCCAAGGAATAAAATCAGTACTCCCAGATAGTGAAATTGTAGACTACTATGCAAATGACTGGGGAAAACCAGAACTAGCAAAAGCACAAGCAAAAAACTGGTATGATAGTGGCGTATACGCTATCTTCTCAGCAGCAGGTGGAACAGGAAACGGAACTATCGCTCAAGCAAAAGAATATCGCTTACAAGGAAAGAATGTGTGGGCAATTGGTGTAGATAGTGATCAATTCGAAGATGGTATATATGAAGGAACAAAATCTGCTGTTCTCACTTCTATGCTTAAAAAAGTTGAAAACTCATCAATCTACTCACTTAATGCAGTAGAAAATGGAACTTTTACCGGGAAAGTAGTAAGAATGACTATGGCAGATGATGGTGTTGGCTACTCAAAAGCTAACCCAGAACTTAAAGCAGAAGTTGTAGAAGCTGTTGAAACTGCAAAAAAAGAAATCATTAACGGAACTATTAACATTTATGGCACCTATAAAGAAGCCCTAGCTAACAATGCTGTTCCTGCTGGCTTATCAGCTCTGGACGATTAATACATCGTATTACGCATACAATTACAGTGCGCCGGAATCTTTCGGCGCACTACTAATATCTATCGTAAAACATAGAAGAACTTGATAAATAAAGAATCTGGAGGCCTAACCGTGGAGTATGCCATTGAAATGACAGGCATCACAAAAACATTCCCTGGTGTAGTAGCTAATGATAAAGTAACATTGAAAGTTGCTCACGGGGAAGTACATGCCCTGTTAGGGGAAAATGGCGCTGGCAAGTCAACTCTGATGTCAATTTTGTTCGGAGCTTACAATGCAGACAGTGGGACCATTAAAATTCACAACAAGATAGTTACTATTAAAGACCCCAATGTTGCAACAGAGCTTGGAATTGGGATGGTTCATCAACACTTTAAACTTGTTCATAACTACAGTGTAACTGAAAATATTGTATTAGGGATGGAGCCTAAAAACAGCATTGGAATTCTTAATATCAAAAAAGCTGAAAAAAAAGTAGCTACCCTTTCAACACAATACGGATTACAAGTTGACCCAAAAGCTCTTATTGAAGATATTTCAGTAAGTGCTCAACAACGTGTTGAGATACTTAAAACACTTTATCGTAATGCAAATATTATCATATTTGATGAACCTACTGCGGTCCTCACTCCCCAAGAAATTGATGAATTGATTGAAATAATCAGACGACTAAAAGCAGAAGGGAAGACCATTGTCCTCATCACTCATAAACTCAAAGAGATAAAAGCCGTAGCTGACCGTTGCACAGTCTTAAGACGAGGGAAATACATTGGGACAGTAGAAGTAGACTCTGTCAGCGAACAACATCTGGCAGAAATGATGGTAGGAAGAGCTGTACAATTTGAAATAGAGAAAAAACCAGCTACTATAGGAGAGACTGTCCTCTCTATTTCAAACCTTAATGTAGCAGATCAGAGTGGAAAAAGGCAGTAAGAGATTTTTCAATTGATGTCCATAAAGGAGAAATTGTAGGAATAGCTGGAGTTGATGGAAACGGCCAAACGGAACTTCTAAATGGGTTATCTGGCCTCTCTCCAGTGTTAAGTGGATCTATTATCCTTGATGGTACAGATATCACCCACCTTTCTATTCGAAAACGAATAGAACTAGGGCTTGGGCACATTCCAGAAGACCGACAAAAACACGGACTCATTAGCGACTTTTCTATTAGCGAAAACTGTGCTTTAAAGAACTACTATAAACATCCATACAGTAACAAATACGGATTACTAGACGAAGGGAAAATGGTTAAAGATGCTAATATGTTGATAGATGAATTTGATATTCGAGCTGGACAAGGAAGTAAAACAACAGCCGGAAGTTTATCAGGAGGTAATCAACAAAAAACTATTGTTGCTAGGGAAATACACCTCTCTCCACACGTATTACTTGTTGCCCAACCTACTCGAGGACTCGATGTTGGAGCAATTGAATATATTAGAAAACGAATTATCGAAGAGCGAGATAAAGGGAGAGCAATATTGCTTATTTCTTTTGAACTAGATGAAATTATGAACTTGTGTGATCGCATCGCAACCATATCCAAAGGAGCTATTGTCGGTATCTTTAATCAGGGAGAGGTGACAGAAAGAGAAATTGGAATGATGATGGCAGGATCTAAAAAGGATGGAGGAAAGGATGAACACTAAAGAAACACAACTCTCTCTTACTAATCGTCTTTTAACTCATGATGGAGCAGTCTCTGTCCTAGTTGTTATGTTAGGCTTTCTTGTAGGAACGATACTCGTTGCTATTGTTGGAAAAAATCCATTGAATATGTATAAAGCAATATTACAAGCACTCTCTGGGTTCAATGTAGATAATGGAAAGATGAATATTCGCTACATTGGAGAAACATTAAGTTATAGTGTTCCTTTCATCCTATGTGGTCTATCAATGGCATTTGCAGCTCGCGCTGGTTTGTTTAATATTGGAGGAGAGGGCCAATATATTATGGGCTTAACTGTAGCTCAGGTAATTGCGCTTCTTGGTCCACAAATATCTGTCTTGCATTGGATGTTAGCAATAATTGGAGCTATGGTCATTAGTGCTTTTTGGGGAGGAATCGTCGGAATCCTCAAAGCTAAATATGAAGTTTCCGAAGTCGTCTCCACTATTATGTTAAACTATGTTGCCCTCTATTTATCTCGTATTATAAGTCTACAGCTTCCTGGGGCCACCACATATAAAACAGAGAATTTCCCTAAAACAGCACTATTAAATAATTCGTTTTTTCAGGCTATCACAAACAACTCTATGCTTAACAATGGATTTTTCTTAATGATTATCGCCCTTATTGTCTACTGGTTTATCATGGAAAAAACAAATCTTGGGTTTGGATTAAGAGCTACAGGATTCAATAAAGAAGCAGCTCGATGTAGTGGAATCCCAGTAGTGAAGAGTATATCAATCTCAATGGCAATTGCTGGAGCATTTGCAGGACTTGCCGGAGGCATTGTTGCTCTTGGTTCTTTCCGATATGGAAGAGTTCTTGCTGGAATGGATAACTATGGATTTAATGGAATAGCTGTTGCCCTTGTCGGAAACAGCACAGCCCTTGGTACAATGCTTGCTGGATTCTTGTTTGGTCTTTTAAAGAACTCACAAGCTCTTATGCAAGGGAAACAAATACCAAAAGAGATTACATTCATTATTCAGGGACTTATTGTAGTATTCATTGCTTTAAGATCTGCTATTGCAATATACCTTGCTTGGCTTAACAAGAGACAACTTCAAAAGGAGGTGCTTAATTCATGAACACATTATTTGGTATGCTTCCTTCTATTTTGATGATTGTATCCCCTATCCTAATTACCGCTGTTGGTGGAATGATTAGTGAAAAATCAGGCGTAGTAAATATTGCCTTAGAAGGGTTGATGGGTGTTGGAGCATGTGCTGCTGCATCTGCTCATGTATTAATGGAAAGTGCGGGTCTTGGGACCCCTTCAATTTGGTTATCCCTTGCAATTGGAGCTTCTGTCGGGGCTTTATTCTCCGTCATTCATGCTGTTGCTGCAATAAATTTAAACGCTGACCAAACTATCAGTGGAACTGGTATTAACTTATTAGCTGATGGAGCCACAATATTTGTAGCCCAAATCTTATTTAATGCTGACAGAACACGAGAGTTTAGAATGGGGATGCAGACTGATTCGTTAGGCATCTACCCTACTGCTTATATAGCAATAGCAGTTGTTGTCATAGCATGGTTTGTTCTCTACAAACTCCCGTTTGGCATGCACCTTAGAGCATGTGGCGAGCATCCTCATGCCGCTGACAGTGTCGGTATTAATGTAAAGAGAATTCGTTACATTGCAGTGCTTACAAGTGGATTATTAGCAGGACTTGCTGGAGGATGTATTGTCCTGACACAGACAATTCAGTATACCTCAAACACCATTAATGGTAGAGGATTTATTGCATTAGCTGCTGTTTCTTTTGGAAGATGGCGCCCTGTAGGAGTTACCTTTGCGGCATTCCTTTTTGGAACTGCACAAGCATTTGCTATTATCGCAAATAACTTCCCTTCACTTCGTGTATTACCATCAGAAGTATTCAATATCCTTCCATACGTGATTACACTCATTGCACTGGTGGTCTTTAGTGGTAAAAACTATGCACCGAGAGCTAATGGAAAAGCTTATGTTAAAGGAGCCTCTTAATGACACCTCACAATAGTGCTTTAATAGGGAGTATTGCTAAAACAGTCCTCCTTCCTGGAGACCCGGGGAGAGCAGAATGGGTAGCAAGAAGATTTCTTTCAAAATCAGAAGAAGTCACCTCTGTTCGTGGGATGAAAGGTTTTACTGGAAGATATAATGATAAAGAAATAACAGTAATGGCAAGTGGTATGGGTGGTCCCTCAATGGGAATATATAGTTATGAGCTGTTCACTCATTATAAAGTTGAATCTATTATTCGTATTGGAACAAGTGGAGGACTACAAAAAGAGATCGAAGTGGGGGATCTTGTTCTTGCTTTAACTGCAAGCACTGATAGTAATTTTGCTCATCAATATAATTTACATGGCAATTATAGTCCCTGCGTTGATTATTCCCTGTTTGAAAGAGCAATAACATCTGCACATCTTCTTGGTATCCCGTATCATGCTGGAATGGTTTTCTCGAGCGACCTATTTTCATCTTATAATGCTCTTGGGGAAAATAGTTGGAAAAATTGGGCTCGTATGGGTGCCCTTGTTCAAGATATGGAGACTCATGCTCTCTATTGTACTGCCGCCTTTACTAAAAAGAAGGCTCTTTCGATACTTACCATGACCGACAGCTGTGTTACTGGAATTGGTCTAAGCGACGATAATAGAATGAGTGCACTAGAACCTATGATAACACTCGCCCTACATACAGCTATCGAATAAAAATGGAGAAATAATTGATGGAAACGAGCCACTTTTTAGAAATTATGAATTCAAGATTTGCATGCAAAAAATACAAAGATATTCCTTTATCAAAAGAATCAATTGAAGCAATACTTGAAGCTGGTCGATTAAGCCCTACCTCTTTTGGATTAGAAGGATGGGCTTTTCATGTTGTGCAAAACATTGACCTTAGGAATAGACTCACTGTAGCTTGTTTTGATCAGGAATCAGTTCTGACAGCACCGCTAACAATTATTATTACATCACTAACTGAAAGTTCCTACGAACCACAGGGGGATTTTGTGAGACAGAGAGGTGAGAGATTCCCAGGAACACTTGACGAGTTTGTGAGTGATTACGAAGGGTATTTTTCATTTCTTAAAGATATGGGACGCCTTAATGCCTGGTCGAAGAGCCAGTGCTATATTGCCGCTGCAAATATGATGAATATTGCGGTTGTTGAAGGAATACAGAGTTGTGCAATCGAAGGCTTTGATGAACATAAAGTCGCAACTATTCTTAACATCGATGAAAACAAATGGAATATCGCTCTCGTTATTACTTTTGGCTACCGGGATGAAGAGGTAAGAGAAAAGATAAGAGAGCCTTTAGAAAAGTTGGTAACGTATTATCACTAGTTTAAGGAAGATTGGCAAAAGATCTATCTAGTAAAGACCAAAAAAGTGATGTATCTGCCTTCTTTCCTACTAAAACACTTTTCTCTTCAATTAAAGGAACAGCTGTTGTTCTTCCATATTTCTCTTTATCAATAAGTTCTACCCTAATAGAATGCTTCTCAACTTCAAATATAGAAGGATTAGCAACATAGGCAATACAGCAAGGGTCATGCATTGCAGGAAATTCGCTCCCATGTAATCGACATGCTTGAATATAATGGCTCATTGAGTCCCTGAACATCTTTGCGGTTTTGGTGGAATATGATGTGTAATGAGCGTTTCTTTCTTCATCTAATAACACCTGCAAAGTGACATCAAGTCCCATCATCACTAATGAAGCACCACTAGAGAGAACAATTGAAGCAGCTTCTGGATCAGCAAAGATATTAAACTCTGCATAAGGAGTTCTATTACCCTTTCCTAACGATCCACCCATGAACACTATATTTTTAACTAGTTGCGGTAATCGAGGTTCAAGTAAAAAAGCCATAGCTATATCAGTTAGAGGACCTGTGGGAACTAATGTAATTTCATGAGGATGCGCTAATATTGTCTTTATAATAAACTCAATTCCTCCAGTCTTTTCTTCTTTCTTTATTAACGGAGGAAACACTGGACCATCTAACCCACTCTCTCCATGTATTGAACCTGCAACGACCCTATCTCTTAAAATTGGTCTATTCATCCCCTTAAAGACTGGAGCAGTTTCTCCAATAAGGTCACAGACCTTAAGTGTATTAAGCAAAGTCTTCTCTACTACCTGGTTTCCAGCAACAGCAACAATCCCCATTATTTCTATCTCAGCTAATCCACTAGCCATCACAATTGCCACCATATCATCATGACCAGTATCAACATCGAGAATAATCTTTTCACTCATAACACACGATCTCCCACTCTTTTTTGGAATAATAGATAAAGTATGCCACATACTTATCCCTCTAGACAACGTATACAAAAAAAAATTAGAGGTTTGTTTCATCTCCAGATAACACATTAAAAAATTAGTCGTTTACAAAGTAAGAATATGTATTCAATGAAACACAATTTTTCGTAAAGACTATTATTTTTACGGAAATAAAGAATATATTCTAGTATAATAAGAACTAAGGAGGAACCTATGGATGCACCAACTGTTCACAATAGTGCTAAATTAGAAGATATTGCAGAGACAATATTATTGCCAGGAGATCCTTTGAGGGCAAAATTCATTGCAGAAAACTTCCTTGATAATATCCATCAATATACCCAGTTAAGAGGAATTCTAGGATACACAGGATTATATAAAGGGGTTAGAGTCTCCGTGCAGGGAACAGGTATGGGAGGTCCTTCTATGGGGATTTACTCGTATGAACTCATTCATGCTTATCAGGTAAAAAGATTAATTAGAATCGGTTCAGCTGGAGCTTTGCAAGAGAATATCGACCTAGGAGATCTTATTGGGGTAACGTCAGCTTCTTATGATACCGACTATAAGGCACAACTAGAGCTTCCTGGAACCTATTCTCCTTCTTCTTCATTCCTCTTATTACAATCAGCCTATCAAAAAGCTATTGAAATGAATAAGAAAATACATATGGGACCCATCCTTTCAAGCGATATCTTCTATACACCACATGGACTAGAGAGTTTGCTCCCGTGGAAAAAAATGGGTCTGTTAGCAGTAGAAATGGAAGCTGCTTCTCTTTTTCTCAATGCTCAAATGGCAAAAGTCGATGCTATGTGTCTATTAACAGTAAGTGATCTTCCATTTAGTGATGAAAACATGAGTGCAGAACAAAAGAGAAAAATCTCTAACAGATATGATAACAATTGGATTAGAAGTAGCTATTAGCTAAGATTCTATTTATTGTTCTATTCATACTATTAAAGAGAGGCATACCCTTATCACACAAGACTATGCTACAATAAGGGCTACCTATGAGATACCCAGTAGAAACCTTTAAAGAAGAAATAGAAGTAAAAAAGTCTCGTTTCATTGCCATTGGTCAATATATTGAATCTCTTGATGAAGTGAAGGGAATTGTTAATGCCCTAAGAAAAGAACATAGTGGTGCGAATCATGTAGTTCATGCTGCTATAGTTGGGAAAGATGGCGATATGGTAAGCTATTCTGACGATAAAGAACCTAAAAATACCGCAGGTCGTCCTGTATTTGAAGTAGTAAAAGGGAGCAATCTCACACACATTATTGTTTGTGTCATCCGTTACTTTGGAGGAACCCTACTTGGAACGGGAGGATTAGTAAAGGCCTATACTGAAGCTGCTCAAAAGGTAACAACTCAAATAAAGAGTGAAGAGTTAATTGAAACAAGTACAATAGAATTTACTATCTCTTATGACAAATATGATAAAGTGATGCTCTTTCTTAAAGAATATCAAAAAGGAATAGAAACAAAGTTTCTTACTCAAATCGATATTTCATTTACTTGTGAATCAATCCACAAAGAAATGATTAAAAATGAGCTCATCCAGATTTCTTTGGGAGACATTATTTTTCACTAAACATAATATCAAGAAAGAACATACTCTTTACAAAAAGTAGCATGTCTGTAGTTGATAAGTCGTAGATATTATCCGTGAAATAAAAAAAAGCCCCACAGACCTTTGTTATAATGAATTTAATTCAACTCAACATAGCGGGTTTCTATGAGACAAGATAAGCTTATCATAAAAGAACATAAAAAGATAACCCATACGAAGAACAATACACGATATTGAATCTCTTTTACTATTTCTTGATATCAGATTTATCAATACGCTCAATGAATTTGATAGCAATCGATATCGTCTGCTCAACAGCTTTCTCATCTATTGCTTCAACTATATCTTTTGGTGTGTGATATACGCTACTAGGACCTTCATTTGCCCATGGCATTGCAAGTAGTGTTGTTGCTTCGAACCCTGCTTTTGCAGCTTCTGCGGCATCGGTTCCTCCTGTAAGAAATGCAATCTTCTTACTATGAGCTTCATATCCCATTGAAGTTGCAATCTCTACACACTCTGTGGCCATTGATTGAGATAAAGCCACACTCCCATTAATATCAGTAGTAAGAAAGTTGATATGTTCATGATCAAATAGACAATCAACATTAAAATTATACGTGTTCTCAGTTAGTATAGAGCCTTCTTTATGAGTTTGGAAAAAGTGTTTACTTCCCCTTAATCCAGCTTCTTCCCCATCAAAACTTGCAAAAATGAGACGAGTATGTTCTAAGGGATTACCTTGGAGCTTTTCATTATGGAAATAGGATGCAAGCTCAATCCCAATAGACGATGCTATAAGATTATCTCCAGCGCCCGGAGAGACCTCTTTACTTGTAAAAAACCATAATAGATAGACAAAATATGTTGCCCCCGTAGCCAGAAGCAAAGGAATGAGAATTCCTATCGGAGGAAAGGTGATAGCAAAAAGAGAGCTATCAAAAAGTTGCCTAATAACATCAATTAATGAGATGAAACAGAGAATCACATAACTGCCTAATGCAATGAGAACTTTAGTAACATATGAATGTTGACTATCTGTAAAGAATGTAAACACTTTAGCACTATCATGATGTCCACTGTAAACAACAGTTTGGGTAACTTCTCCTACTGGTTCAAGAACTCCATAAATATTATGTCCCTCTTTTTAGGGAAAATCGATCAATCATTTCATGATAAAACAAGAATTCTCTCACCATTATGATTATTCCCACTAGAAGGAATACAAAGGCAAAAAGTGGTTGCGAGAGGAACATTAATAGTATCGAAATTGGATATATCACAACCATAATGCGAATCCAAGCTAGGAAGGCTTCTGGATGAAGATGAAACTTTTCTTTATGCACACTATCACAAAAAGGGCCCAATGCATCATAAAGATAGGTTGCTGCCTCCTTTGTAGAGTCATTTCCTGTTAAGCGAGGACCAAAAAGGTCTATTATTTCTCGCACTCGCTCAATAGCCTGTTGGGCCATCTTAAGTGCTCGTAACTTTTGCATTTTGACTCTTGCCATATATTCTCCGTGCCCACTATCATTATAACCTTATCCAATTCTGTCAAGGCTATGTAAAAGATGATATTGAGAACTTCATATATAAACAATGAAAAATTTGAATAAAGTGAAATGATAGTAAACTCATTAGGCTAACACACAAACAGAGTAAAATTAGAGTCTTTTCCTAATTTTTCTAGGTTCTAATAGTATGTTGTAGCCCCCATTTACTTGACAAAGACAGTGCATTCTCACTATAGTTTGAACTCTGAATTGGAGAGATGTCCGAGTGGTCGAAGGAGGCGGTCTTGAAAACCGTTGAGGCGCGAGTTTCCGGGGGTTCGAATCCCTCTCTCTCCGAATTTTTCTGTTTTTTGTTATATAATTGAATTATTGTTTTCCTTGGAGAGGTGCGAGAGCGGTCGAATCGGGCTCCCTGCTAAGGAGTTGTACTGGTAACGGTACCGGGGGTTCGAATCCCCCTTCTCCGTATTATTATTTTTTTATTAGTCTCGCTTCAGCGAAGGGGACCTTGTAGCCATAGCTCAGCTGGATAGAGCATCAGATTGCGGATCTGGAGGTCGGAGGTTCGAATCCTCTTGGCTACATTATCAGCGTGTTACGCCTGGAGAGATGTCCGAGAGGTCGAAGGAGACGGATTCGAAATCCGTTGTATCACATTGTGGTACCGAGGGTTCGAATCCCTCTCTCTCCGCTCCTTCATTTAAGACACATCTTTGGAGAGATGTCCGAGTGGTCGAAGGTGCACCCTTGGAAGGGGTGTGAGCTCTAACCGGGCTCCGAGGGTTCGAATCCCTCTCTCTCCGTTTTCCCCCTTGGTGCCGATGATAGATTCTGTGCTATTGTTTTTCACCCAACCCCGTCAGGACCGGAAGGTAGCAGCGGCAAGTGAACAAATAATGAGATGCAGGTTATTTATCTCGCCTAAGGGGTTTTTCTTTTCTCCCCTAAGAGTGTATGATACTATTTTAAGGTCACCTAGGAGAAATATCATAATGGCATATGAAGTAACAGCAACAAAAAAAACGACCTCAAGTTTTTGACACTCTTGTAGGGCAAGAATTTGTTGTATCCACCATTAAAAACTCTATAGAACAAGGTCGAGTTGCTCATGCATATTTATTCAGTGGACCAAGAGGTGTCGGAAAGACTTCTTCTGCTAGAATCCTAGCAAAAGCTCTCAACTGTGAACACGGACCAACAGCATATCCCTGTGGAGTATGTTCTTCATGTAAAGAAATTACTGCGGGAAACTCAACCGATGTTATTGAAATAGATGGAGCAAGTAACACTTCTGTTAACGATGTAAGAATTATTAAGGATGAAGTCTTATTTCCACCTCAAAGTAGTCGCTACAAAATCTATATCATTGATGAAGTTCACATGCTGAGCACGAGTGCATTTAATGCACTATTAAAAACAATAGAAGAACCACCATCTTACGTTCTCTTTATCTTCGCAACCACAGAAACCCATAAAGTTCCAGCAACAATTCGTAGCAGGTGTCAACAATTTCATTTCCAACTAATACCATTAGAAACAATAAAACAGGTGCTTAAAACAAATGCCGAAGAAATCGGTGTAAAGGCAGAAGATGACGCATTATTCTGGATTGCAAAAGAATCAACAGGATCAATGAGAGATGCTTATACCCTTTTTGATCAAATCCTTAGTTTTAGTGATGGCCATATTACCTTGGAATCAATCTTACAGAAATTAGGGATTGCAGGTGTTGATTCAATAAACACACTAATGACTCATATTGTAGAAGAAGATTCAAAACAGAGTATGTTGCTTTTAGATGAGATCCTTTCATCCGGAGTATCAGTAGAACAATGTATTAAAGATATTACTTCTTATATAAGAGTGTTGCTACTTGTAAAAAGAAATATCACAAATGAATCAATTCTTGGAATGCAACTTTCCTCAATAGATACAAGAGTTCTAGAAACCTATAATGATGAACAACTTGAAGCTGCACTACATATGTTCTTACAACTTTATAAGGATGTTCGTTATTCATTATCTCCTCGTTTTGAATTAGAGCTCGCTGTAAGCAGGCTTATTACCCTAAAGCAAATGATGTCCTCTTCCCGTCTTGTTAAGCACATTCAAGACCTTAAACTCTCTCTAACTGATAATATTGCTGTTCCTACAATAAAAAAAGAGAAAGCTTTTGTTGAGATTAAAAAAAGAAAAGCCAATACAAGAGAACACCGTTGTTGAAGTTCCAAAAAAATCGCCTGATGTAGAAGAGATTGTTGAAAAAGCTCCACCAAGAGAAGAAAAAGAAGTAACTGTACAAATTATTAGAGAGATGAGCCAGCTATTAGCAGAGCAACGCGATGCTGTTGGGATGCTTCTTCATCAAGTAGTTGACATTGATTATAAGAAAGATCATCTCATAATTCTGTTCTCCTCTATTTATGTAGTAAATCAGGCCAAAGAGCATACTAATAGATTAAAAGAAATATTTTTCAACACTGTGGTTTTTCTGGGACCTTATCATATGAATTAGAAAAAAAAGAAGAAGAGAAAACCAAAGAAGTTGGCGATGAAGTAATGCAAGACATAGTCTCTATGTTTCGTGGTGAAATTATAAATATCTAAGGAAGAAATCATATGAACCCATTTGAAATGCTAAAAAACATACAAGGAGCTCAGGAAGAATTACAGAAAAAACTTTCAGTGATTCGTTGTACAGGAACCAGTGGCGCTGGTATGGTTGAGATTACTATAAACGGTAAAATGGAAGTACAAAGCATCCATATCGATAAAGACATTATTGACCCTGAAGATTCTAAAACTCTTGAAGTTCTTATTGCGTCTGCTTTCAATGCAGCAGTTGCTGATGTTCAAGAAATCTTAAAAAAAGAAGCCATGGGGATGGCTGGAAATATGAACCTTCCCGCTGGATTTAAGGTATAAAAAATATGAAAACGCTGGAATTATTGATAAAACACCTCTCGAGACTTCCAGGAATTGGACAAAAAAGTGCATCTCGATTAGCCTATTATCTTATTCAAAGTGATAACGAATACAATAAACAACTCGCACAAGCAATCGAAACTATCCAAGAAGTCATCTCTCCATGCTCAATTTGTAACAGCTTTAGTGAGAGTGACCCATGTGAAGTATGTTCTGATACATTTCGAGATACATCTATTATGTGTGTTGTTGAACAACCACAAGATGTTCTCACTATCAGCAACTCAGGAGCATATAATGGACTATTCCACGTATTAGGAGGAGCTTTATCTCCACTCGATGGAATTGGACCTGACAACCTAGATTTTAAGAAACTGATGAGACGAATAGAAGAAGGAGCTTTTCAAGAGATTATCATTGCAACAAACCCAACAGAAGAGGGTGACACAACAGCAATGTATCTTCGGCATCTATTAAAAGGAAAAGATATTCGTATCACACGTATTGCTTCGGGACTTCCTATAGGAGGAGATCTTGAGTATGCTGATAAAATTACTCTTTCAAGAGCCCTGCGTTCAAGAGTTTCATATAACGATTAATTGATTGTTACAAAAGCATAAATTACAGAACTATAATTAGCAGCTGGAAAACTTGTACTTGTAAGGCCACTTGCTAGAAAGATTCTAAGATCTCCAGTAAGTGCAATCTCATCACTAAATTGACTATCTATTACGGAGTTGACTCTCCCAAATTCGGTAGTAAAACTATTATTCATGGAAGAAACTGTGCTAGCAGTCGATGTATTACCACAAATCACAGGATCAAAAACAACACTATAAGGAAAAGAGACTTCAGTTCCTGCAACCGTTGCCCTGAAACGAAAATCGGTACTTAATCCAGCACTATCCGAATAAAACCCAACAGTGCCTGTTGTATTAACAGGGTTAGTATTATCGGTATAATGGAATCGAACATGACCAACTAAATAACTATTATTATAACTTGTCTTCGTTTTGAGTTCCTCAAAAGGGATGAATTCAGGAGAAAGTCTCTCAATTGAAAAAGAAAAAGCATTGGGGCTTATATCAACAGAGAAGGGATCATAGAATCCTTCTAAAGAGAGAACTTGCTGCACACCAGCGCCATTTAGTTGGATTATGGACTCATAATACCCCTGGTTCTCAACACCAGACAAGTTTCTGTCATTGCGAATTCTAATAGCAGTAAAGTCGACCCAAATATAACGATATGGATATGTATATATATAACCAGTTGCTGTATTGTAAGTCCCTATATCTCCATTGCTATTATAGGCCGTCTCCCCTGGGTTTGCAATTTCTGCACCAGCACCAGGAACTGTAAACGAGTCTCCAGGACTCTCAATGAGAAAATTATTATTAGAATTATGTCCAGTGTAGGTACCACCATTATGCATACGCCCTTTCACACGAGCAGTAAAGAATACTTCTCTCCACACATTAGGATCAGAGCTACCATCGAACCATCTTACTCTTGTGTAATAAAACCTATTAGAACCACCAATTGCATTTGGACCAATATTCTCCACTGTGATAGTATTCGGTTCACCTTCATATACAAGTCGTCCAACAAACCCATCAAGAGACCAATACTCAGAACTCCCCCCATAATTTGAAATATCTCTTGTTCGAACTAGAGGATTCTCTGAATTATTATTCTCTTTTACATCAAAATCAGTGACTGTCCCTGTACTTGTCTCAAACATCAATCTATTCGCATAAAGAGGTAAAAATAACGACCCAATTATAATAAAAACTAATAATATCTTAACACGTACATCCATGTATTCCTCATTCATATATGCAATCATACCATTTTTGCAACTGCATCTTATGTCATCTCTACTGTATTAAACACTCCTATAAATGTCAATATATAAAGATTTACCTCATTTATTATAATATATACAGTAGGTGGTGTCACAAGGGAGCATTTCTAATAATATTTCAACATTGGAGTAATTACTTTTTAAGACAGTCAGATTACAATAGAGTTACGCATCTTCATGCAAAATCTCTAAACAAGATTCTACTACATCTTAACATTCCCTTTGAGAAGCCTACATAACTTGTTTGTGTTTTAATCAAATTTACTGAGCGTTTTTGTATGACTATGAAGTTTCATACACGATAGTATTAAAGAAGATAGAATATGAAAAGAATCTACTTCATCCCTCGCTCTTTTTTAATTGACTCATATGCATCTTGTATTGCTCTGAATTTTTCAGTTGCAAAACGAGTAAACTCTTCAGGTAACCCTTTAGAAGCAATAGTATCTGGATGAAACTCTATACTTAATTTCCTATACGCCTTTTTTTACTTCATCATCTGTTGCTTGAGAAGTAAGGTTTAATACCGAATAAGCCTGATTAGAAGAGGGCGCAACTGATGAATAGCGACTAATAATTGAAGATAACAAAGAATCAGGGATCCTGAATATATGAGCTGCACTATTAATAAGGTTCTTTTCGGGGGGGCTAATTGTTCCATCTGCAGCTGCAATTCGAACAAGAACGTCCATTAGAAGCTCAAGAATAGATCTTTCTGAGGCAAAGTTTTGATAAAATTGAAGGGCAAATTGTTCAAAGGTTCCATTGCTGGTGAGTGCTGCATTAAATACATTTATTGCAGCCTGTCTCTCCTGTCCGGCTAAACGAAGGTCTTTTGTAATAAATTCTTCCACTTTTGCTCTTTCTTGAGCAACCATAGACCCATCAGAGGTGGCCATTTTAGCGAGCATTGAAAAGGCTCCAACAAAAAAGACCATCTGCGTTTGATCAGATGAAGAAATAGAGGATCTCTCTCCTCTCCCTCTATCTGCAGAATCAAATAAATTACCAAAAGCGACACCTGCAATCAACCCTAAAGGACCACCTAAGAAGAACCCCATGGTTCCTCCGACTAACTTACCTAACCAAGCCACAATATCTCCTTTTAGAGTTTATCAATCAGCATTGAACACTTACCAGATGGAATAGGTAATGTTTTCTTCTTTTTCTCATCCATGATTTCAATAGTAAAGTAATAAAGCTTTTCAGACTCAAGTCGAATTTCCCAACCACGGGGCTGCTTATTACTTAAAATAGTAATCATATTTCGTTTGAGAGAGAGGCCTTCAATTCCCATAACTTCCAAAGTAGTCATTGTCCAATCGACAGTTTTTCTTGGCAGTGAAATAACAAGCCCTATAATATCTTCAATCATCAATGTAATAGTAATCAGGCCAATCATAGGTAAGAGCCTTCTTATTGGGAAGTTTTCTGCACCTCGACAAGTACTAGCCCCCTCTTTTAAAGGAAGATATGCTTCCCATACATCTCCGGTCTCTTCGCCATCAGGATGAAGTGTATCAAGGATAAAATAGAGATGCCGGATTGCAACTTCACGTGCAAACTCGAACTGTTTGTACATCTCTAATCCTTTAACAACCATATATGTATTGAAAGGAACAACTCCTCCGTTATATCCGTCACCAGATGGACTAAAGTCCTTATCGCTCACAGGAATTGTGGGGAACGGATTATCCGTTCCAAACTCAGCTGGATCACTTAATTGACTAATAAAACCATCTGCTTTTCTTCATTAGGGATTTCAGCTAAAAGAGTCCAGTAAGCCCCAATGATTTTTTTCTTAATTCGTTGCTCTTTCACGTCTAAATCATAATAGAAAGAGTCCTCAGAATCCCACATCATTGAGTTTATGCGAGTTTTAAGAGAAAAATAGAGTCGTTTATAACGGAAACTTAGTTCTTTATCATTTAAAATATCCCCAATAGCAGAGAGGTAAAGGGCATTTACTGCAAGTTGAGCATTAAAATCAACAGGATATAACATCTGGTTTCGTTTAACATTCTCTGTTAAACAAGCACTAGAGGGCACTGAATACAGTCCATTCTCTCTAAGACATGTATCTTTAAACCATTGGAACTGCTTCTCTAAAATTGGAACAATCTCTTTTAATCGCTTCTTATTCCCAACTTTATGATAAAATCCATACTCCACATATGCAAACATTGGTGGAGAAAACCCTTCTGGGTTATCTTCAGAAAAACAGGTTCTCCTGTTTCCATAGAATAATCACTACGAATAGCTCCAGACTCTTCCTGTTTAGAATAGAAAAAGTCTATCAAAGGAAACGGTGAGTAGGTTTGGTTACTGTACACAAGAAACAACGCTGCCATACTAGCATGCGTCTGATTGAATGTTTTCTGGTCTGGGAAACTAAGATATCCTCCATTAACCGAATTCTCTTTTGTTCCTGTTTTCCAGTACTCATCTACCCATACCCATGTGCGATCATACATGTCTACAAAATCTTGGTCATAAAAATGTACTGCGGGTACTATATCTTTAATCAAAGGAAACTCCTACTTAATAACCTATACACTAAAAGCGCACAATCTCTAGAATACTATGTCTTGGTGCAATAGTCAAATAATGACTAGGCATTTCTCAAACATTTTAACTCACCAGGGAATAATTGAATGACAATTGATTCACATCCTCTGGAGACTTCTTCGCCATCTGTGTGACATACTAAGGTCGCTTCTTTTGCCCTCAGTGTCACTTTCTTACCTCTAAGAAGAGAAAAATGGGGTGTTTTTAGTTGAGTTCCTTTAAAGAAACGTAACGCCAATAGCAAGATTTGCATTCCTGTTAAGGGCTTATTTGCATATACCATGTCAAATACTCCATCATCAACACTTGCTACAGGTCCCATAATAAACATAGATCCCATTCTTCTTCCATTACACACACTCAATTGTTGCGTTTCAACTGTAAATTCTTCATCATCTACAGTAACAAAAATCTTAGTTGCTTTAGGATAGTGTAGCATAACTTGTACAACTCCTAAAAAATAACTTGCCATCCCATGGATTCTCTTAAAATCTGAAGCAACAAAGTTCACTAATGGCTCAAACCCAATTCCTACACCATTTAAAAAACAACGTCCCTCTTCAAATCTTCCACCAAATAATTCTCCATAATCGGTACTACTCCATTCTTCTCTACTTATCAGTTCAATAGCATCTTCAATGTTGCGAGGGATACCTGCACTAAAAGAAAAATCATTTCCTCTCCCAATTGGAATTATCCCAAACACTGGAGAAGTCGCAAAGGAGAGCCCTTTCTCTCGAATTCCTCGCACCATACCATCTAACACTTCATTTGCAGTTCCATCTCCTCCTGCAGAAATGATAGTATTAAAGCCAGAGAGAACCGCCTCTTTTGCAATATCTATTGCATCGAGAGGCCCTGTGGTAAGCCTTATCTCATACGTGAGATGATATTTATCACACAATGACTCAATATGAGCTCGCTTTTTAAGAGCTCTCCCTTTATCAGCATGAGGATTTAAAATGATACATATCGAGTCTTCATTAGTAGATTGAGTCATTGAGTATCCTTCTTATTTTGAATTATTAGGAAAAACCATACAACATTTATCCAGTTCTTTCAATTATAATACATTTTTCTGCTATTTAGTTAAATTTTTTTCAAATTATTTTTTTAAAATAGTTAAAAAGAATAGAGTTAAAGATTTTAAAAAATTCACATACTTTGATTAATAAGGAATAAAAAAGCTGCATTATTATGCACTAATAGAATGAAAATCTTTGTTAGTAATCATATAAATCAGCAATAACACCATTAGTGATGAAGAGGCGATAAGAATACTCTCAATACTGATTATATCCGCAAGTGGCCCAAACAACACCATTGCAAGAGGCATCAAGGAACTCGATATCATCATTTCAACAGAGAACACTCTTCCTCTGAATTCAGGATCCACTTCTTTTTGTAAAATTGTAGTGATTGGAGTGTGGATATGTGGAATGGCTACTCCTGCGACCCAGATACAAACAAGATATAGATAAAAATTAGACACAACTGCTAATAGGAATATTGTAATCCCTACAACGGTTATTGAAGTAATGATGAGATGGGTATGCTTCATTTTCTTCCCGGCAAGTAATGCAACAGAAAGACCACCAAAAATCATCCCAATCGAGAAACAGACTTCTAACGCTCCCAATCTCCACACATCATTACCAAAACTACGGCTCACCTGTAAAGGAGAAAGGAATGCAATTGGAGAGATTAGAATATAATAAGCTCCAATTGAAATAAAAAGGGCTTTAATAAACTTATTTGAAGCAATGTAGGCCAATCCAATTTTAATATCTCTAAAGGAAGAAACTACGACTGTGTTTACCTTCTTTTTATAGGGAACTTTAACAAACAGAGAAAAAAGAGACACTCCAATAACTGCAGTAATCACATCAATGAAAAAAATAAGATATAACGGAGCAAAAGCTAATAATGCACCACTCAATACAGGCGACCCCACATTTACTAGAGACTGAATACTTCCACTATATCCATTTACTTGTAGTAAGTGTGCTGAAGGAACGATCTCTGGGATAATGGCATTTACTGTTGGCATTTGTATTCCTGCTCCAAAAGAGCGAATACTTAAAGCTACAAACAACAATGAAATATGTTGGTATCCTGCAAAAAATAAGAGAGCAAGAATGAGAGTGGCAATCGCAATCATTGAGTCACTAGCTATTATTAGTAGTTTTTTACTATATTTGTCCGCCCAAACTCCTGCAAGAGGGGAAATGAAGAAAGCAGGAAGAAAGCTACAAATGACAGATAAACTCATCATAAACCCAGATAAGGTCGTCATTGTAATATGCCAAATAATGGCATACTGAACCAACGAAGATCCTAATAATGAGATGTTTTGTCCTAGGAGGAACATTATTATGTGTTTTTTCCAATTCTTTATCATCTGGTTTTGCAATTTAGAATATACAGTAAGATAAAGAATAAATTCAATATTATGTTCCTTCAAGTAAAGAGATTAAAGATTGCAATCGACTTGAGCTATCAGAAAGGCCACCAGAGCGGGAGGTTATTAGCCATAGTCTTGAGTATTCTTTTAGAAGTATCGACAAACTTGATGCAAATTTCTTTCTCATATATTGAGGAATCTCTTCAATCTTTAAACTTTTAGTTTGTAATAGTAGTTCACCATAGTCACATAGAAATAACAATAATTTAATGGTAAATATGAGCTCATCTTTCATGAGACAATCTATATTGGAAAGTTCGATTGATAACTCATCACTCAGAGAATGTAGAATAGTTCTTTCCCTTTCAAATATATATCCTTTTGCCTCTATCACAGTTGTATGATAATAGGGAACTTGGTGGTAAAGAAGGATTGCCCCCAAAAGGGTATTATTATGAATTGGAGATTCGTATATTTCTCCAACTTTTTCAATCTCTAATAACACGTGGGAAAGAGTGCGATATTCACAAAGTTTAAACACTCTATCAGAGCTTACAAGAGAAGGAACCATGTTAAGAACTGAAGCGATAAGAATATTGAAATCAAGAGAAGACTCTGCATCCTTATTCCAAGAAAGAACTCCAGCTAACACAATTGGAGGTATCTGAAAAGAAAGTTGTTGAAGATGTCCGTTATCACCCCACTCAGTAACAAGCAATCCTTTTGCATGATATGTATGTGCTGCATGAACGGCTTGCTTAATATGTGTATAAGCATTTTCCCATCTTCCACTTAGGGCATTCCATGTGGAAGTACCACATCCAACATAAAAGACAGAACCATTATCATAAAGAGCTTTACAGCCATCCATAATTGGAACGTTTGCTTCGTATTCCCACTGACAAATAATAATATCTTTATTGATGAGTGGAATGATATGAGGATACTTTAGTATTACATCTGCCCAGATCATCATCTTCTTACCAAAAGAAGAAACAATGTCATAAAGCTCATGAATATATTCAAGATAGACATATTCAATACCTTTTTCATCACACGCTTTCTTGCTTCTACCAATACCAAGACCCCAAGGTTCATCACATCCAACGTGGATATAATCAGTTGTAATAACTTGACACAACTGGCTATAAAGGTCCTTGTAAAAAGGGTACACCTCTTTTTGAATCGGACTTACTGTAGTAGAGAAAGGTCTAAAAACACCCCATGGGTCTAAAAACCCATCAGGATTTTCTGCTAATACACGATATTGTTCATGTTGTAAAAATCTTTCCATATGTCCCATAGAATTTTGGTTAATAATTAATTCAATTCCCCTTTCTGTACAATATGAATCGATTATTTTAATGTCAGAAGGAGTATATGGAGAGGCGTGTTGATGGACAACTTCATGCCCCACGTATGCAAAAGTATGCTCAATATATAAAACAAACTGATTAAATTTTAACAACGAATAGAAATCAATGAGTTTCTTAAGAGTATTATTGTTACAAACTCTGTCTCTAGAAACATCAAGCATTACCCCTCGCTTTTCAATATCTGCCCAGTCTTCAATTTCTCCACAACATAAAAACCCTTCGGTAGCAAAACTAAGAAGTTGCCGAATAGTGGTAATCGCAATAAAGAAGGCTTGATCACTACATGCTGTAATGACAATACCATCACTTGAAATACGAATACGATACCAATCAAACTTATCTTTTTGATGAGCTTCATTTTGATATATGATATGATTTGGAACAGAATTTCCTATACAATACGAGAATATTTGCTTAGTAGTCTCTTCATTAATAAAAAGAGACGCCTCAGTATCAATCTTTGCTATGCGAGGTGGAGCCAAAAAATACCAATTCCCTTTAAGCATAGAATCTCTCATAATAATTATTCCTTTAGTGAAGATCTTCACTTTAATGCAAAAAGCATCCATGAAGCATGTGGAATCCATTGTTCACTCCATCTCCATCTGTGGTCTCCACGTCCTTCTAACATAGCAGGAAGAAAATCAATTTCCATTTCATCAAGGTAACCACCAGTAATTCCATTACAAATACCTCCGGGAGCATTCGGATAATGTTTTTCATAAAGGGGATTATTTCTCCCGTGCCCACTCATCATGCACATATTATAAGGATTACATCCAAAAATAAAGTCAACTTGTGATTGTCCAAACTGTTTTAGCTCATTATAAAGCTCCGTGTTACCCTCTTTTGCCAACACCAACCGTTTCATCATATTACATGCAGTAGTTTCTGATGCAAGGCGAGCATTCTCTCCTTGCCACCAATATCCTGTCTCATTATCATGTGGAACAAAGAAATTATTATATGATGCTTTACCAACAGGCTTCACCCTCTGACGGGAAAGAAAAACGGATTGACAACCTCTTTTGCTCGTTCAAGTAGATCCACAAACACTTTCTTTAAAAATTGATAGAGTCTTTCTTTTTCGTCAGAAACTATACCTAGGTTAATATACTCTAACAAAGCTACAAGAGGGAGCCCTGTATCAGAAGCATGGAAAAAAGGCCTTTCATTCTCTTTCTCGACATGCCAGCAATGCTCTTCATCACTATAAAGATCCATAAGGCAAACAGCCATTTACTTGCTTCATTCTTATAATATTCATCACCTGTTGCACGATAAAGGTTATTTGCTGCCATCAAAGCACAATAGTAGTCTATTAAATTCTCCTTATGATTATCAAGGTATTCCACATTATGTTCACTAAGATGCGCATACCCTTTTATTGCTGCCATTTGATATTGTTCTGAAGTAAAATAATCATCCAATAAAGATTCACGAGGATATAATGATGCTAAGGCAAGAGCGGCAATTGCCATTCCTCCACCTTGTCGGAACCCTGACTGGTATTCCTCTAGACGATCTCCCTTTTGAGTCTTAAACGCACATAGCATTCTTTCTTCATTCTTCTTACTCCACTTATCAAATAGAGTCATATAAAAGAACCCACTTTCATCTTGCATCCTCATTAAAAAATCAGCACCCCATCGGGCCTCTTCTAAGGCCCTTTCTGCTAACATAGAATGAGTATCTTTATAATGGGTCATAAGAGAATTGTAGAAAGATAACAGTGCGTAGACAGTTAAAGGTGTTTGCTGTGGATTAAGATAATTTGAATATGAGAGGTGAGAAAGATATTTACTATAGTCCCCAGAAGCGTCAAACCAACCACCATGAGCATCAACACGTTTCTCCATTTTCCCATATACTGGAACATTTCTATCGACCTCATCCCATCTTCCAGTGCAACGCTGTCCTTTAAAATAGAAAATAATATCTGAGAAAATTGTGTTCGTGAACATATATTCATCAACACTAAAGGGAGCACTTAACTCATTTTTCCCGTCCTTCTCAACACTTACTACATAGGTTCCTGTTTCACATAGAGATGAAAAATCAAACCACTTAAAATAGCGATTCTTCCACCCCTCAACACAACCTTCGCCCATAAGAGAACACGTATAGACATTCTTTTGATCATTGATTTCAATGATGTTTACAGAAGCTGCTTTATATGAATCTCGCTCTTCTTCACTGTGAAACTGCAGCACGAGTCTTTTAGAGTCATGAACTCTATATCCAATGTGATTATGTAAAATATCCATATGTAATTATTATCCTTTTATTGCTCCACCAACGACACCTTCAGTCAGGCGTTTTTGGAATATGAAATATACAATCATTGCAGGCGCTGTTGCAACCACAAGAGCAGCTAGCTGCCAACCAAGTTGAGTACTTGTGAGAGATGAGAATGAGAAAACTCCTACTGGAAGAGATTTAGTAAACTCAGAACTAGCGAGGACAAGAACAAGCAAGAACTCATTCCAAATCCCAAGAGCTGTAATGATACTCACCGTAACAGTTACAGGAATTGCCATTGGTACAATAATCGACATAATGACTCGCCCTGTCGAAGCTCCATCTATTCGTGCCGATTCAATAAGGCTATCAGGAATTCCATGAATAAATTGAGTATCCAGAAGAACTGCTAATGGGAGTCCAAAAGCCGTATATACTAATATAATCCCAATATGAGTATCCGTTAGTCCAATTTTAGAAAGCATCAAGAAGAGAGGAATAATTACTGAATTGATACTTAGAAGATACCCAAATCCAATCATTCCTCCAATAATCAAACTTAATTTCTTAAATTGCATTTTGCTCAAAGCAAAGGCTACCATAAGAGCTAGGATATTAATTAGAAGAGTAGAAACCCCAGCATAGATGAGACTATTAACAAATTTCTGAGCTAACCCACCCCTTCTAATGGCTGAGGTATAGTTAAAGAAAATCGTCTTTTTACTTATCTCACGTCTCATACTATTATCTAATTCAGATAATACTATAATATCTCCAGCAGTTCTCTGTTGTAACTCTTGTGGTAAATCCTCTTTACAAGGAAATGAACCATCAGTCTTCTTCCAGGACTTATGCTTGTAGACTCTATGATAATTCTTTCTCTTTTGTCTTTATCCACATCATAATCGGGAATAACATTAAGTTGAGGAGGAATAATTACATATTCATCATGTTTATTATCGAATAATTCATAAGGGAACGCATAAATATTCCTAGTAAGTTCTTCATTTGATTTGAATGAGGAATAAACCATCCATAGTAGAGGAAGAACTGTAATCACAACCCACGAGATAAAAACTATATAGGAAATAGTACTACCAAAGATATGTCTATGTTTAGATGTTTTCATACAATCCTCCCCTAATAATCTGTTTTACGACTTACCAATTTGCTTATACCAATTAGTATGAGGGAAATTAGTACTATCATATTAGAAATAGCCGACCCATAAGCAAATCTCATTTCATTTGTATAATTTTGAAATGCTGACTGGTACATAAATATAGGAAGAACCATTGCGTTGTTTCGCTGCAATCCTTGAGTAGTAATTGAGAAAATAAGGTCAAAACCTCTGAGTGACCCTGCAATAGCAAGAATAGATGAAACTAGAATAGTTCCCGCAAGAAGAGGAACAATTACTTTAACGAATATTTGAGCTTCGCTTGCACCATCTATTTTTGCTGCCTCGACGAGATTTACATCTACCTTCTGTAGATTTGCCAGAAAGATAGTCATATACATCCCTGTGTAAATCCATATGAGAGCGAATGCAATTGGAATCATTACTGTTTTTTCATATAACATCATCTCAAATTGAGCTTGTGGATTCCCTGTAGTTAACTGAATAATTCTAGAGACAGGACCATCTGCTTGAAACATTCTTTTCCATAAAATACCGATCACTATTGTAGAAAGGAATTGAGGTAAGAATACGAATGTCTGAAAGAACGAAGTTGCTTTAACCATTTTCCTGTAGAGAATGTACGCTAATATAAAGCCAATTGGTATTTGTCCAAATACAGAGACGGCAACAACAATGAGATTGTTCTTTAGAGCATGCCAAAAGTTTGGATCTTTTATCATTGTTCTATATTGAAATAAACCGACCCAATTCCAATCTCCACCCTTATTAGGATTAAAGTCAGTAAAACTTAACCACATTGAATACCCAATAGGATAGGCAACTATTAAAAGGTAAACAAGTAATGCAGGGACTACTAATGCAATGAATACTGGTAATGCTTGTATATCTTTTTTATTCATGTGGCTCCTCTTATTCCAATATTTGAGAAATTAGCAGGAGAGACAAGCCTCTCCTGCTTAAGATAATCTAGCGATTCATTAGAGATTCTACTTGGTTAGCAATTTGGAGAGGAGTCGCTTGACCACTCACTATTTTTTTGCATGCCAGTATTTAATGCTTCGTTTGCATCTCCACTTAAGAACGCATCAATAACATCAGTATTTAATGCACTTTGAGCAAGAACTACTTTTTGTTTTGACAATGTAGGTAGATCTTCAGGTACAACAAAGTTTTTCAAGATTGGAGCAACAATCGCACCATCTCTGAGTCTTTGAGTTGTTTCTGGATGACTGTAGAAATAACGTAAGAATTTAAGTGCTGCATCTCGAACGCTTCATCAGAAGCACCTTTTTGGTAATTCCATAACCAACCTGGATAGCAGCTGCTACAGAACCTGCTGTTGCCCCTTTTTCGCCAGGAAGAGTTGGCCAAGCAATCATCTTAGTTGCTTCAGCGACTTGTGGGTTTTCGATTCCACCAGCGGCCCATTGTCCTTGAACCATGAATAATGCTTTTTCATTATTATAGTTAGAAATATTGGCACCATAATCGACTAATACAGATTTTTCTAAGATTACTTCATCATCTACCATAGTTCTAAGTAATTGAAGAGAATCTACCATTGCCTTATCATTGAATTTATATTCACCAGCGACTGCTTTTGAAACCCATTGTGGATCATTCGATACACGAGCAATAATGGCAGACATTAAACATGAACCCCAAGCCCATCCATCAGCTCCATCAATAGAAACAACTTCTATACCAGCTTTTTTTGCAACAGGAACCATTTTAACTAGATCTGCATATGTTTTTGGTTCACTTAGTCCAAGCTTTTTAAGAAGAGCAGTATTCATAAAAAGAACTGTTGTGATATTACTAGTTCCTAATGGGATTTCGAAAATTTCATTATTGAAACCCATAGGTGGAATTAATGAAAGATCATAGTATGTTTCATCAATGTAACCACGATGATCAAATTGTTGTCCAGCCTCTTTCCAAGGAAGACCCCAACGAGCATCAGCACCCATGTAGGCTAAGTCTGGAATATCGCCAGCTGCAAGACGAGCTACCACTTTTTGGTGATATGCTTCATCATAAAGCATTTCATAGTCGATATCGATTCCAGGATTCTCTTTTTCGAAAGCGTCTACAATTCGAACCCAGTTTACCCCTTCTTGATTTGAGTTGTCTCCATAAGCCATGGTTTTAACAACAACCTTTCCACTACTTTCCTGTACTCCTTGAGCCCATAGTGATGGAAGAACCATTACCACTAAAAGAAGAGCCAGAACTAACAATCTACCCTTTTCATACATCCTCCTTATCTCTCTCGAGATGTATTTCTATTATTACCTTTACTATTCTCTTGTTTATATTTAAGAGAACACTACAAGGCTATTCTTCACATGACGCGTAAATCTAAGACCTTCCATAATTTCTAAGTCTCCAAAAAGTGCATTAAGAACCATCCCTGCTGCTCCAAAGGCAACAGCTTCTTCACCAAATGCTGAATACCACATCGTATCTCTTACAATATATGGATATGGATATGGCCAGTTCTTTCTTATCTCTTCTTCAAAAATATCTTTTACCTTATCGCCAATTTTTTCAAAATCACCACCTAAAATAATATGACTTAAATTAAAAGTGTTTACTATTAATCCAACATGGGCTCCTAACTCGTGCAAGAAACGATTAAGAATTTTCTCATCATCTAAAATATGCTGATTTTCTTCACTTGTTAGAGAGAATTGCCCAACCGAATCATCATGCTGAAAGACGCTGCGAAATTCACCTGCTGAATATTGATGTCCATAATGGACATTCCCATTAATAACGAAACCCATACCAACACTTATTCGGTTATGTTTGTCATCCTCTTGATTTTCAATATCTCTAAACTCTAAAAGCAAAAACATGAAATCGGACAAGGATTCTCTTCTGTGAAATGCTAGTTCACCCCATATGCAGGCATTTGCATCATTTTCGATAAAGATTGGAATATCATATTTACTCGCTACTTCTTGGTAAAAATCATACCCATCTGTTATTCCTAATGGTTGAGAATAATGTATAATTCCTTCTTCAGGATTCACAACTCCAGAGATCCCAATTCCAACTCCCAGTAATTGATTGAATGAACCTTTAATCTCTTCAATCAAAGCCTCTAAGAGGGCGTTCAATACTTGGGTAAGAGAAAGATGAGAAAAACTTATAGCCTTTTTCTTTTCAAAAATAATATGCCCTTCAAGATCAACAACCGTTGCAATATAAGATTCAGGTCTTACCTCTATTCCTAATACACATCCAAAATCTTTGGCTAAAGTAATATACACAGGCTTACGGCCACCGTGTGGGCCAGAGGCTCCTTCTTCTCTTTCAATAATTATCCCTTTTTCTACTAATTCATTTACGACTGCGGAGATCGTTGATTTATCGAGTCCTAAAGTACGAGCAATACTTATCCTAGTTGTTTTTCTTTTAATCCAAATCTCTCGCATAATGCGGGCCTGATTAATTTTCTTAGTTCTCTTCATCAATAAATCCTTTAACATAGTTAGTTGATTTTTCAACCAACTAACCTTATAATTACATATGATTTTTTCCATGTCAACAAAATTCTTGTGGTATTGCTAAACCGATTTTTTTTAAAATAGAGGAAATATATGAAGAACATTTCATTAGCGGGAAATTGGACATTAAAGAGAATGAATACGAATGAGACGTATTTGATGAGTATTCCTAATGATGTCATCTCGGCACTTGTGGAAGCACATGTAATTAACGATCCATATCTTGGAGAGAATGAAAGTTCAGCAATGTGGATAGGATTAGAAGAGTGGGAAATTAAGAAAACGGTATCCTTAAATAAAGATTTTATAGAAAAAAGACAATATATCTTGATATTGAGACTATCGATACAGTAGCGAGGATATATTGTAATGATAAAGAGATCGGGTATTGTGATAACATGTTTTTACAATACAGCTTTGATGTAACGCCTTTTTCTTATTGAAGGAGAAAACACTTTTGTCATCCACTTCTATTCTAATGAAACGGTCGCTTATGAACGTAATTCAGACCTCCCATATCCAGTAGAACACACTATATATCCTGTTCAATCTATGCATAGGAACTTAGTAAGGAAAGCACAATGTCACTCAGGATGGGATTGGGGTCCATGTCTAATGACCTGTGGAATATATGGTAATATCTGTCTTACATCAACGCCTTTAGAAAAGATCATTGATGTTCACACAAATATCCGAACCAAAGATTCTGGTTGGAGCGTAGAACTTAATGCCTCAATTTTTTCATCTAAAGATGCCTCTTCTACCCTCACTATTGATGTAGCAGATATACATATCACACTCCCAATTATTTTTAAGAAGGGGAAGAACTCTTTTATTCATACCTTTTTCATCAACAATGTATCTACATGGTGGCCTCGTGGATATGGAGATCAACCTCTCTATACTCTAACTGTGTCTACTCCTCATGAAAAAGTAGAAAAAACAATTGGATTCAGAACTATTGAAGTTGATACATCAAGTGATATGTATGGAATTGGAATGACATTCATAGTAAATAATACTCCAATTTTTGCAAAAGGAGCTAACTGGATTGTTATTGATGCTCTTCCAGGGAGATATTCAAAGAAAGGTATGAAGATCTGTTGCTCTCAGTAGTCTCTTCACATATGAATATGGTGAGAGTCTGGGGTGGAGGGCACTATGAGAATGATATTTTTTATGATCTTTGTGACCAACTTGGGATTCTTGTATGGCAAGATTGTATGTTCTCATGTTCTCTCTATCCAGCAACTAGTTGGTTTTTAAAATCAGTAAAAGATGAAATAACCTATCAAGTGAAACGCTTAAAAGATCACCCTTCCCTTGCTCTATGGTGCGGCAATAATGAAGATGTTGGAGCCCTTACCTGGTTTGAATCATCAAGAAGAGAAAGAGATAAATACCTCATTGATTATGATAGGCTCAATGAAGGAATTATTGGAAAAACTATAAAAGAACTAGATCCATTACGTAAATGGTGGTCCTCCTCTCCATCCGCTGGAGAAAGTGATTATAGTGATTGTTGGCATGACGACTCTAAAGGAGATATGCATTATTGGAGTGTATGGCATGAAGGAAAACCTTTTGAAGCTTATAAAGAAATCATTCCAAGATTTTGTTCCGAATTCGGATTTCAATCATTCCCCTCACTTCCACTACTCACCAAAGTAATCACACATGATGGCACTAAAAATGTAGACAGTGGCGAATTCAACCTTTCAAGTAGTGTAATGGAGCATCATCAGCGTAATGACAGAGGCAATACGATCATCCTCTCTACGATGCTAAGATATTTCCATCTCCCTTCTTCTTTTGCTCATCAAATCTATATCAGCCAAATACAACAATCTTTTGCTATGCAAACTGCAATAGAATATTGGAGAAGCAATAGGCCTCGTTGTATGGGTACACTCTTTTGGCAGTTACAAGACAACTGGCCGGTTGCTTCTTGGTCCTCAATTGAATATGGGGGTAAATGGAAGGCTTTGCAATATGAAGCTAAGAGATTTTACAATCCACTTCTTCTTACTTTTCAAAAACAGGATGAAGAAATAGCACTCATTGGAGTAAATGACAATACCAAACTATCAAAAGGATCCTGACAATACAAAAGGTTTATTACAAAGGGAAATCAGAAACTCTAAACAAAATAGAACAGATTTCAATGAATCCTCAAGGAACGACAACACTATACAAACATGAGATTTCAAGTGATCCCTCTTTTGAAGAATATTGCCTATATGCTATGTATGAAAGTGAAAATGGAGAAGTCATCGAGGGATACTACTTTCCAACATTCTTCAAAACAATGAATTTATCAAAACCCACTATTTCTATTGTCCCAAATAGAGAGAATGAGATTACCTCATTTACTATTACATCAAACAAAGTCGCGCTCTATGTTTGCATTGATCACCCAGAAAAAAGAATACAACTCGATGACAATTTCTTTCACCTCATGCCTCATCAACAAAAAACTGTATGCATAGAAAATGGGGCTCTTTCAAAACAAGATGTTGATAATCTAGTTTGTACTCACTTAAGGGAAACTTATTAAGTTGTTTTTACTAGCTCTATATTGTTTCTATCATTCTAGATAATACATCTAGGAAGATAGAAACAATCCTAATATTTCTGCTATGATACAACAACATGAAAAAAAGAGCATACCAAGAGATAACAAAAATCCCAATCTCATTTATCCCAACAAATAGAGAAGAAATGGAAGAAAGAGGATGGGATCAACTAGATGTCCTTTTTATTAGTGGAGATGCTTATGTAGATCACCCCTCTTTTGGAGCAGCTCTGCTTTCTCGCTTGATGGAGTCTCATGGCTATAAAGTAGGCATCATAAGCCAACCAGATATTTCTCGAATAGATGATTTTACTGTAATGGGAGCCCCTCGACTATGCATCATGGTAAGCAGTGGAAACATTGATTCTATGGTTCTGCGTTATACGGCCAATAATAAGAGAAGAAATGATGACCCATACTCTCCTAATGGAGAAGGAGGGAAGAGACCAGATAGAGCACTTATCCCATATGTCTCTAAAGCAAAACAAGCATTTGACTCTTCATTACCAATAATCATAGGAGGAATTGAAGGTTCATTAAGGAAATTCGCTCATTATGATTTTTGGAATGACTTGGTGAGAAGAAGCATTTTAGTCGATACAAAAGCAGATGCTCTGATTTATGGAATGGGTGAATTACAAGTTCTATCCTTTCTAAAACGTCTGAGTGCTGGCGAAAAGATAGATGAAATCAATGATATTGCAGGGACAGCAATTATAATCAAAGCAAAAGAAATTGAGGATTATAAAAATAGAAGAAAAGATGTTTCCTATGTAACGCTCCCTTCATTTGAAGAAGTGAGTGATCGAGATAAAAAAAAGTAATACTCCGACTGAAACAGGAAAGAAGGCCTATGCATCTGCATTTGCAACAATCATGATACATGAAAACCCATTCGACAATACAGTATTGCTCCAACATAGCGAAGACAAAGTTGTCCTTATTAATCCCCCAATGAGACCATTAACGCAAAAAGAATTTGACGAAGTGATTGAACTTAATTATACAAGGAAATGGCATCCAAAGTACGACAAGATGGGAGGAATCCCTGCGCTAAAAGAGGTTCAATTTAGTATAACAAGCAATAGAGGTTGTTTTGGCTCATGCTCATTCTGTGCGATTACGAGCCATCAAGGAAGAATCATTACAAACCGATCAATAGCATCATTAGAAAGAGAGACTATTACTTTAACCCAACATAAAGACTTTAAAGGCATCATTAGTGATGTGGGAGGACCTACTGCTAATTTTCAAGACATTGCATGTGAGAAACAAAAGAAAACAGGACCCTGCTCTCATAAATTCTGCCTTTATCCATCTCCTTGTTCAAAGTTGAAAGATTCTCATGATATGTATCTTGATCGACTTGAAGCAATAGAACGTGTAAAAGGAGTGAGAAAAGTCTTTATTAGATCTGGAATCAGGTATGACTATCTTCTAGAAACAGCACCATTAGAAACAAGGAAAAGGTTCATTTCAGCTCTAGTTTCGAATCATGTTAGTGGGCAATTAAGAGTTGCTCCAGAACATATAGCATCAGATGCACTTAAAAGCAATGGGAAAAACCGGAACCCGCAATCTAATGAAAAATTTTTAGACGCTTTTTATACAGAGACAAGAAAGATTGGAAAAAGAACAGTATTGTATTCCTTACTTTATTGCAGCTCACCCTGGAACAACACTCACTGATGCAGTTGAACTCGCTATATATATGAAAAAGCAACAATTCATTCCAGAACAAGTCCAAGAATTCTATCCTACTCCAGGAACTGTCGCTACATGCATGTATTATACGTCCCTCGATCCCAGACCTCTTCACAACTTGGCTCCAGTCTATGTTCCTAAAGGAAGAGAGAGGCATTTACAAAGGGCTCTTCTTCATTTTAATAGTCCTGATAATAGGAAAATGGTAATAGAAGCTCTAAAATTAGTAGGAGAAATGATTTAAATTCCTTATCTATTAAAACAACAGAGAAACGTATTGCCTGTAAAGGGAAAACGTGGTACATCATCTAGGTGACTACATTATCTAACACAAATTATCATGCAATGAGAAAGGATTTTTATTCCCGACTCCTATTCCTCTCTTTCCCAATCATAATTCAAAACTTATTAATGAATTCTCTCTCTTTTATTGACACCCTTATGATAACAAAAGTAAGTGAGGAAGCTCTAGCTGCTGTAGGTCTTGCCAACCAAATGTACTTCCTTATCACTCTCTTCTATTTTGGGGTAAGTAGTGGTGCCGCTATCTTTGTAGCACAATACTGGGGAGCCAAACAGATTGAGAAGCTACATAGGACAATGGGTATTGCTTTATCAATTGGCCTCATAGGTGCTTTTGTGAGCGCATTTGTCTCTCTCTTTTTTCCAACTCTCATCATGAATGTGTTTACTCAAGATCCCATTGTTGTAGCATATGGAATAGACTACTTACGGATTGTAAGTGTTTCTTATCTAATGACGGCTCTTGTCATGATCTATTCAGCATCCTTAAGAAGTACAGGAGACTCTAAGACACCAATGTATATTACGATGATTTCACTCATTGTAAATGTTATCCTAAACTATGGCCTCATATTAGGGAATTTTGGACTACCTCGACTTGAAGTAAAAGGTGCTGCAATTGCAACCCTAATAGCGCGAACGCTTGAAATGATTATCTTATTATTCATTATCTATCGTCGCAAAAGTGCTATCGCAGCTCCATTAAAGACACTATTTAGTTTTAACTTCGAAGAAGTAAAAAGCTATCTTATTACATGCTTTCCAGTAATTCTTAATGAGATTTTTTGGTCGCTGGGAATGGTCTTCTATAAAATAGCCTTTGCAAGATTGGGGACTACCGTAATTGCGAGTGTAAATGTAAGTCAATCAATAGAACACCTCTTCTTTGTTGTCCTTATTGGAGTAAGCAATGCAGCCGCAATTATCATCGGAAACAAGATCGGGGAAAATGATATTCCACTTGCTCAAAAATATGCTTCTACATTAATCAAATTAGTTATTGTAGTTGGGATTTTTATGGGAATTGGACTCTTTACATTAGCACCTATTATTCCTCGCCTATTCACACTATCAGACTATGTATACGGAATTACTGTTCTCTCGTTGCGATCCATGGCTCTTCTCATACCAATAAAAGCCGTTACTATGCTTATTGTTGTAGGAATTCTTAGATCAGGAGGAGATACTAAGTTCTCAATGATTGTTGAACTAACAGGTGTGTGGGGCATTGGAGTCCCCCTTGCATTCATTGGAGCTCTTGTATTCAAACTTCCAATCTATTACTTGTACCTTCTTGTTGGCTTAGAAGAATTCTTTAAAGCATCTATTGGATATTATCGTATTAGAAGTAACAAATGGATTACCCGATTAGTAGAAGAACCTGATAAGATAGCTTGACCGTGCCTACTTCAGCTCCTATATTTGATATAAGAGGTGTTGTTCATGAGTTCAACAGTATTAGTTAATGGTGTAGTTGTCACTGGTACAATAAAAATCCCCAACTGTGGTCTTTATATTGATCCAAGTGGAAATATTGGTGATATTTTTAATATGAATAGATTTCATCAAAAACAGTTTCCAACGGGAACTGAGATTATTGATGTAAAAGGCGCTTATATAGCTGCAGGATTCATTGATACACACATTCATGGAATTGGAGGATATGGCACAGAAGATGCTAATCCAACATCAATATTAAACATGTCAGAAAGATTAGCTGATTTTGGAGTCACCGGGTTCTTTCCAACTATATACACAGACACTAAAGAGAACATGATTCAATGTATAAACGCAGTTGTAGAGGCTATAGGAGAGGAACAAGGAGCTGAAATATTAGGAATAAACGTTGAAGGTCCTTTTATATCCCGTGAAAGATTAGGTGCTCAAAATGAAGAAGGAATTCAGAAGGTTGATCTTGCTGTTTTTAATGAGATTATAAAAGCTGGGAAAGGACACGTAGTGTGCATGACTGTTGCCCCGGAACTAAAAAACATGAGAGATTTAGCTCTCTCAGCAGTAAAACAGGGTATCGTCCTATTAGCTGGGCATACAAATGCTACATATGAGAATATTATTGAGGGAATGCAAGTTGGGATTCTCCATTCAACTCATTTCTTTAATGCGATGAGTCGACTTCATCACAGGAACCCAGGAACTGTAGGGGCAATTATGATTGAAGAAGATATGCAGTGCGAAATCATTGGTGACGGAGTACATGTACACCCCGAACTTGTGAAACTACTTTTAAAAGAAAAAAGTGTAAGGAATGTTGTATTAGTTACAGACTCACTTAAACCAACAAAGCAAGAAAGTGGAGATCTTATTGCTAATGGCGAACCTGCAGTTCTTGATTCTGATGGAGCATTTCATAGAAAAGATGACCCTGACACTATATTAGGTTCAGCATTAACTATGCTCCAAGGAGTGAAGAATCTAGTTTCTTGGGAAGTCCCTATTGAATCTGCTACTCAAATGGCATCAGCAAATCCTGCTAGAATATATAATATAGATATGAAAGGGAAACTGATACCAGGCTATTTAGCAGATATTGTAATCTTTGACGAAGAGATTAACTTGAAAGGTCTCTTTATTCGTGGCAATCTAGTACGTAACTATTTATCTTAAAGACTGTGGTAAGGAGACCAACATGGCACAACCTTCTCTTTTCAATATACCAATTTGGAATTATTTTAAACAACTATCAGATATTCCTAGAGAATCTGGAAATGAAAGTGGGGTTAGGGAATTCCTCCTTGGCTTTGCAAAAGAACACAATTTTACATCTCTTGTAGATAAGGCTGGGAATGTCATTATTAAAGTCCCCGCAACACAAGGGAAAGAGAATTTACCATCTTTAGCTCTACAAGGCCATATGGATATGGTATGTGTAAAAGGAGAAGGAAGTACACATAACTTCCTTACTGACGGAATAACATTAATTCAAGAAGGTGATTTCCTTCATGGAGATAACACTACTGTTGGCGCTGATAATGGAATTGCCATCGCCCTAATTCTCGATCTATTCACTGACCCTAAAGCTGTTCATGGACCACTCGAGGCAATATTCACTATAGAAGAAGAGACAGGTCTTACTGGTGCTTTTGATCTCGACGGATCATTAATTGAAAGTAGAAGAATGCTTAATCTTGATAGTGAAGAAGAGGGTGTTTTTTTAATTGGAAGTGCTGGGGGAAATGAGGTTGATGGGACAATCCCTTTTGATGGGAAAACATTACAATAGAAAATCCTGATTTTTTTGAAATTGAAGTAAGTGGATTATTAGGAGGTCATAGTGGTGGTGAAATTCATACACAAAGGGGAAACGCGATCGTCTTTATTAGTCGACTCCTTTACTCACTTACAAAATCAACTCCAATCCAACTAGTTTCTATCAACGGTGGAACTAAAAGGAATGTAATTCCAAGTGAATGTAGAGCTGTTATTGCTCTCCCTTCTAGCGGGGAAAAAGAGCTTTCTAATCAAGTGATCTCTTATATAGATATTCTCAACAACGAATTTAAGCATATTGAGAACAACATCCTTATTAGAGCAAATAAAGTAGACTTATCAAACAAAAAAGGTCTTAGCATAAAAGAGACTATAGAATTCTTCAAAGGGCTTCTCTTAGCACCTAACGGGGTTCAAAGAATGAGCGATAATATCAAGGGAATTGTTGAGACTTCAGCAAATCTCGCTATTGTAAAAACAACCGACTCTACTATTTCATTAGTAAGTAGCCAAAGAGGCGAAATTGAAAGTGCCCTTCGCTTTGTGAGTGACAAAACAACTCTTGCATTTAGTGTTGCAGGAGCAAAAGCAGAGGTAGTAAACTCATATCCAGCATGGACTCCAAACCCCGATTCTCCTCTAGCCGCTTTTTGTGCAAAAGCATATAAAGGAATCTATAAGGAAGAAGCAGAAGTAACCGCTATTCATGCAGGTCTTGAATGTGGAATTATTAACGAAAGAGTTCCTGGAATGGATTCTGTTTCATTAGGTCCTAACATTTATGATGCACATAGTATCAAAGAGAGAGTTTCGATTTCTTCAACTCAAAGAGTTGCAACCTTTTTGCGACATTTATGTGAAATTATTGAATAGAACCTGATTGAAACATTGAATTACAAAGTTATTACCAAAATAAAGGCAAGTGATTTTCACTTGCCTCTATCGTGTCTGTTACATAATAATTATCAATTTAACACACTCTTAGCAAGTTCTTTTGCTATTGCAATTGCATTTTCCTTATCTTTGTCAGTTGGAGCTCCTTGGTATTCAACATTGCCTAAACAGTCCCATTTCAAGGTTTCAATAAAAGGATCAAATTGTTTTTGTGCACCTCCAGACCATCCGTAAGAACCAACTCTCATCACTTTTCTCTTATTCACATGACTTCTTTCTAGAATATCAAGAATCTGAAACATAGGGGGGAACATTTTATATTCATATGTTGGCATTGCAAATACTATTCCTTTTGAAATCCATGCTGAAGAAAGAACAAAAGAGGCGTGATCTTGAGGAACTTGAAACTTAACTACATTAACACCTTCATCAATAAGAACTTGCTCAATTTGTGGGATAAGTTTTTGCACTGTTACCATACATGCTACTATAAACAATCGTTACAGTTCCAGAATCTGGTTCATTCATATACCGAGCATAATCTTTATAGAGGTTAATCACTCGAGAAGGATCTTTTCGCCAAATGATTCCATGACTTGGTGCTACAATTTCTATTTCGAGATTAGCGAGCTTATCAATTCCACGAATGACAAACGGGCTAAATGTTGAAACAATATTTGAGTAATATCTAAGAGTTTCTGGAATCAAGAGATCCCATTCTTTTTGAGTGAGTTCATCATCAAAAGCATGTTCGTATGTTCCAAACGAACCAAAAGCATCACATGAGAAAAGACTTTGTCTTCAGGGACATACGTCATCATCGTCTCAGGCCAGTGAATATTTGGGGTCTCTTCAAAAACTAGAGTTTTACCTCCTAAATCAATTGAATCCCCAGATGTTACGGCTCTTACTCCGTCAGTAACACCGTAAAAAGAGGAGACTAGTGGTACTGCTTTTTGGTACAAAGAATTTCCATTCCAGGATTTTCTCTCCTCATCTCCTCTAATGACCCAGTATGATCTGGCTCCATATGATTAAGAACAAGGTAATCAACATCACTAAATTTGATTCCGAGAGACGCTAATTGTTCATTAATTTTTGCTAATGCTCCTTCCCAATCTTTCACAAGATCAATAAAAGCAAGTTTTTCACTACCTTGAACTATGTAAGAATTAATATTTACGCCATGTGGAAGAGGCCAAATCCCTTCAAATAAATCCCGATCCCCGATATCTGCAAAAACGCGATGAATACCTGGGGCAATTTTATTAGGTTCCATACAACCCTCCTAAGAAATTTCATCTTATTCTAACATACTTTGCCATTAATTATTAACCTCTCCTGCAATTAAAGATGTGAGATTCTAAGACGTAGCTGTTTAATTTTGTTATATCGCTCTTTATAGTCACTCATATAATCTTGAAGTAAGGTTTTAAATGAAGCACTATGATTAAAATATATTAAGTGGGCGACTTCGTGTAGTGCTAAATAATCTAGGAGCTCAACAGGCATCATCAAAGATCTTCTTGAAAAGGATAAATGATTTTGAGAGGAGCAGCTTCCTAATCGTTTAGGATATGCAACCATAGATATTGTATATGGAGTCTTTTCTAGTCCCAATTGGGTAATCCAATGGGAAACTAATCTTGTATATAATTCTAATCCGTAGGCATCATAATATTCTTCAACAAGCCTTTTTATCGATGAGACCGAAATACTTTTCGAGGTAACAAAAAGAGAAGAATCTTTCTTAGTAATATTATTTGTTGACCCTTTTATTACAACTAAGGAAATCAACTCTCCATCTAACAGGAAAGAATCTCCATTTTTATAGGTATGTTTTGGTAAAGGCTGGTCTAATTTCTCTAGAGAATCTTTTCTTTTTTCAATCCATGAGGAATGGAGTAAAAGAACCTCTTCTACCTTTCTTCGGGAAGTGCCAGATGGAGCAAGAACCTTTACTTCACCAGCGTCACTCATTTTTATTAGTATAGTTCTTTCTCTTTTTACTAAAAGAGAGAGAATACTGTACTTTAGTCTCTCTTTTCACTACAATTTATCCTCACAGGGGCACTCTTTTGATTCGACATTTACATTTGCATCAAGACATGAATTATACATCAATTGTAACATCAATGCCAATAACGATTTAGTTGGTGATTATTATGAAACAATGCTACTTTTCTTAGATAAAGAAACAGTTGGAACTGACTCAATCATCGAATGTAATGCGCTGTGGACAGATGAGCTCTTTTCTGTCCAAGCCAAAAGAGGACTCTACACCACTAGAGAGAGTAACGATCCTATCCTCGCATCAATTACACCCGGTCAATATAGTTTTGAACAACTCCTTTTTACTCCAGAGACAAAAGAAGAATTCCTTCCTCTTTGCATGAAGTTTGTATCGAAAGAACTTCATCAAAAATCTTCACCATTCTATATACGCCTATATAAAGAGAAACGCTTTGAAATTGTTGTACAATTTTTCTTACCTAAAGTATCTTAAAAAGCCTAAAATCATATTAGGTGTTGTACCTTTTTCACATCATAGATATATTAATACAGATGCGGAGGAATTATCGTGAAATCTGAGAAGCTAACTGATACACAACATCGACTTGTCTGTGCCGATGGAAAAGAAATTATTCTTATAGGAACGGCACATGTTTCACACGACAGTGTGAACGAAGTCCAAAAAGTAATTGATGAATACCTCCCCGATGAAATTTGTGTTGAACTCGACAAAGGCCGTTATCAAACGAAAACAGAAGACAAGGGGTGGGAAAACCTCGATATCAAATCTGTGTTAAAGCAAAACAAAGGGTTTCTACTCCTAGCAAATCTTGCTCTCTCTTCTTATCAGAAGAAACTTGGTGATAAAATGGGTATTTCGCCAGGTGATGAAATAATGAAAGCTGCTGAAATAGCCACAGAGAGAGAGATTCCTCTTACTTTATGTGATAGAGAAATTCAGACAACATTTTTAAGAGCATGGAGATTATCTAGTCTGTGGAATAAAACCAAATTAATTTCTTCTCTTCTTACCGCTGCCTTTTCCAAAGAAGAAATCAGTGATGAAGATATTGAAAGCCTCAAAGAGACTAATATGCTTCAATCAATGCTTGATGAGATGGCAAAAGAACTACCAACAGTAAAGAAAGTCTTGATTGATGAAAGAGATCAATATTTAGCAACATCTATTTACCGATCCAAAGGAAAGAGAGTTGTCGCTGTAGTTGGAGCAGGACATGCTCCAGGTCTTATAAAACATATCCAATACTTAGATGAAGAGAATACCCAGTTTTCTCTTGAGGAAATAAGTAGCCTTCCTCCTAGCTCTAAAGCAGGCAAGGTGTTTTCATGGGGATTATTAGCTACTCTCCTTGGAATTATTGTGTATGGATTCGTAAAATCGGGATGGAACCAAGGCTTAACAATGTTCATGTATTGGTTTGCCCTTAATTCTTCTCTTACAGGTATAGCAGCTATCATTTCTCTAGGACATCCAGTTACAGTAATACTCTCAATGCTTGCAGCTCCCGTAACGGCATTAAGCCCTACATTAGGTGTCGGAATGGTTGCTGGGATTCTAGAAGTTACTATGAGAAAACCTAGAGTGAAAGATTTTGAATCAGTCACAGAAGATATTCTTCATCTAAAAGGATGGTTTAGAAACCGAATCATTCACGCCCTATTACTATTTTTTACAACAAGTGTTTTTGCTTCAATAGGAACATTTATTGCGTTCCCTCTACTTATCAGTAGTTTGAACTGAGGAATTCCATTAGTAAGCACTCCTTACTATAAGAGCATATTCTTTACATAGGGTCTCATCTTATAAGATTGAGGCCTTTCTTATAGTTAAGGCTAAATTAACCTTTGTTAGCAATCCTTACTATTAAAGAGATTTACAAAATATTATAATAATGGTGAAATCGAGATGTGCAAGAGCCTCTTTTAAACCGCTCTACCCCTTATTGGACTACATGATTTCACATTACTTAAATTTCACATGAGAATATTTACATAGAGAGGAGTCGACTCATTTTCTTCATAATTCCTAACTAAAACAAAGAATGAAGACTTAGTTAGCTATCCTTACTATGGTAACATATAAAAAGTATTTAATAATATATGTTTTTTTATTTTTATATATTATAACAATTTATTTTTGTTAGTATTACTTACTAATAGAGTCTGAGAGAGTTCTAACTATATCTAAAGCATCATTAAGAGTTTCACAACGTAAAATCCTGCCTGCTTCCTCAACAACTGTCAATTGGGGTAACAATAGCGTGGTAAAACCCATATCTTGGGCTCCTTTGATTCTTTTATCACTAAGCCCTACAGGCCTCACTTCACCTGCTAACGAGAGTTCTCCCATTGAAACAAGAGTATGGGGAAGAGGGATTCCAGAAACAGCTGAATAAAGAGCAAGCGCGAGAGGAAGTTCGATAGCAACTTCTTTTAATTTAATTCCTCCAGCAACATTCACATATATATCATATTGAGACAAGCCTACTTTTCCATGTCGTTCTAGAACCGCAGCAATACGTGAACAAGAGAATTATCAACCCTTTCTGAATAAATTCTAGAATACCCTCCATTCTTTACTGGGATAGTCAGCGCCTGAATTTCAACTAAGAATGTTCTACTTCCTTCAACCATTGTGCCAAAAGCAATACCTGATGGAAGAGTTTTTCCATTTCGTTTATTGAGGAAAACCCTGCTGGATCTTGCACAGGAACAAGCCCTTTTTCATTCATCAAAAAAATACCAATTTCATCAATAGAACCAAAACGGTTCTTCGTTGCTCTTATTATCCTTGCACCACTGTCAGAAAGTTCGAAATAAAGCACCGTATCAACAATATGTTCAATGACTTTTGGCCCCGCAATTTGTCCTTCTTTTGTGATATGACCAACAAAAAATATTGCACATCCATGCTGTTTAGCACTATCTGAGAGTTCCATGGCACACATTCTCATTTGATTTACAGATCCTGGAGGAGAGGCAATTTCATCACTACTGAGAGTCTGAAGTGAATCAATTACCATCACATCAGGTTTTTCCTTAGCCATTATTTCTTGAATTGCACCTAAATGAGTATCATTAAACAAAGATATTGATGAAAGAGGGAGTTCAAGGCGTTGGCAACGAGTTTTCACCTGTTGGCTAGACTCTTCTCCAGAAACATAAATAGCCTTTTTATTAACTAAAGATGCTACAACCTGAAGCATTAGAGTAGACTTCCCAATTCCTGGCTCTCCTCCTATGAGAATTGATCCTCCATGCATGATAGAACCACCTAACACCCTATCAAACTCAGAGATGTTAGAAGTAAATCTAAAGCCTTTATCTATATGAACATCTTCCATCGAAATCAACTGTGATTCTTTCTGTATATTCTTTTCGCTTCCTTTTCTTTTAGGTGATTGAACTTGCTCAGAAAAAGAATTCCATGAGCCACAGTCTGGGCATCTACCCAACCATTTCGTAGAGGTATGTCCACACTCTGAACAGACAAAGATACTAACTTCTTTTTTCATAGTATATTCCTTTAAAAATCTAATAGCTCTACTTCGATCACAAGATATGAATTGGGAGGAATGACACCTGGATATCCGACTGTTCCATATGCCAATTCAGGAGGAATAATCAGAGTTCTTTTTTCACCTCTTTTCATAGTAGAGAGTCCTTCTTTCCAACCTGGGATTACTTGACCTATATTGACTTGGGCTGGAGTTGCGTTTTGTAAAGTACTGTCAAAAATCATTCCGTCTAATAATGCAGCTGTATAATGAACAGAAACTATTGCTCCGATCCCTGGGGTCTCATTCCCTGTTCCTTCTTTAGTGGTAATATAGCGTAATCCACTATTTGTTATTGTAGCATTAGGATATCTTAAATCCAATTGTTCTATAATTTCTTTCCTTGACTCAGCGATTTTTGATTTTTGTAATTCAGCCGATTGTGCAACTAATTCTTCAAAGCGATCTTTGGTTACAAGAAAACTCTTAGCACTCTCTCCTATTCTATAGATTTCTACCTTTTTCATTATATCGCCTTGCGCTATAGCATCAACAATCTCTTGGCCCTCTACAACGGCCCCAAACACAGTATGCTTCCCATCTAACCAAGGTGTAGCCACATGGGTAATAAAGAATTGGCTTCCATTGGTTCCTGGACCTGAGTTAGCCATTGAAAGAATTCCAGGACCTGAATGCTTTAGCGAATTATCTATCTCATCAGGGAATTTATAACCTGGGCCACCCATACCAGTTCCTAAAGGATCTCCCGCTTGAACCATAAAATTTTTGATTACCCTATGAAAAGAAAGACCGTCATAAAAGGGTTTCCCTGGTGTTTCAATATTCAGAGAACCTTCAGCTAACCCTATAAAATTTGCAACTGTCATTGGAGTTTTTTCATACTCTAATTGCAAAAGTATATCACCTTTATTAGTAGCAATTTTAGCATAAATCCCATCAGGATAGTGTGCAAAAGGCATTTCATTGCCCTTCTCTTCTACTTTTACAATTTCAGTGCCTGCATCTTTTTTCCCGGATGCAAAAATGGAGGGCATCAATACAACAGAGAATATGAGTAAGCACATACCTATTTTCTTAAGATTCATATTTATTCCTTTTTTTCCTTCTATTATATTATTACGTTCAATTTTATATTTCTGATTTTAATAAAACAAGAGTCCTTAAAGTTAAATATTCACTATAAGGACTCTTTCATATATTCTATGCATAATTTAACCTTAATATATATTCAATCGTATATTAAGATACATATTTGGTTAGAAATCGAGTAATTCTACATCAAAGATTAGGTAAGAATTAGGAGGAATTACTCCGGGATATCCTTGGGCACCATATCCTAATTCAGGGGGAATGATTAATGTTCTTTTTTCGCCTTTCTTCATCGTTACAAGAGCTTCATTCCAACCTTCAATTACCTGTCCTACTGCGAATGTTGCAGGAGTTCCTCTTTGTACTGAACTATCAAAGGTTCTACCATCAAGAAGTGTTCCTGTATAATGAACCGTTACCTCTTTTCCAGCTTTAGGACTTTTATCTCCAGTTCCTTCATTTAATACTATATAGCGTAATCCACTTTTTGTTGTAATAGCATTTGGCCATCTGTTCTCTAATTCTTTAATTAATTCTTTATTCAAGTTAGCTAGTCGTGTTTTTTCTTTAGATTCAGCTTTAATGACAGCTTCTGCAAAACTCTCTTTTGTAACATTGAAATTCTCTGCGCTTTCTCCGACTCTTAGAATTTCTACTTTTTCCATTACATCACCCTGAGCTATGCTATTTACAACATCTTGGCCTTCCACAATATGACCAAAGACTGTATGTTTTCCATCTAACCACGGTGTTGCCACATGAGTAATAAAGAATTGGCTCCCATTAGTTCCAGGACCAGCATTTGCCATAGACAAAGTTCCAGCTCCTACATGTTTTAAGGAATCATCTATTTCATCTGGGAATTTATACCCAGGGCCACCAGTTCCTTTTCCTTCAGGACAACCAGCCTGTATCATAAAATCATTGATAACTCTATGGAAAGTAAGTCCATTATAAAAAGGGACTCCTGGTTTATTTAGATTGAGAGATCCTTCAGCGAGACCTACAAAGTTTGAAACCGTCATAGGTGTTTTTTCATATTCGAGAGAGAGTAAGATCTCTCCTTTTGAAGTGGTAATTTTTGCAAACACTCCATCACTTCTATTCTGCGCCATATATACTTCCTTGTTATTGGTTTTATAATTCTATTGTTTCTTCATTGTTACCCAATAATGCATATAGTCGTTCTAACTCTTGCATACTGTGGTAACTAATCTCCACTTTACCTTTTTGAAGAGTTCCTTTCAACTCCACCTTAGTCTTACATGCTTCAATAAATCTTTGTTCTATTGCAATAATATCTGCTGACTTAGGTTTATGCGAAAAATCCTTACCATGCTTACCAGCTCTCTTCCCTGCATTCAATTCATTCGCTAGCTTTTCCGCTTTCCTTACAGACATACCATCGCTAAGAATTTTCTCATATAGATATTCCTGATCAGAAGGGTTTACAACTGAAAGAAGAGTCCTTGCATGCCCAGCAGTAAATTCTCCAATCAATAATGAATCTTGCATTTCTCTTGGAAGTTGTAACAATCTAATAGAGTTCGTAATAGTGGACCTTTTTTTTCCAACTCGGTTAGCCAACTCTTCTTGTCTTATATGAGATTGCTCAAGCAGGTAAACATATGCTTTAGCTTCTTCAATTGGATTTAAATTTTCTCTTTGAATATTTTCAATTAATGAAACCTCTAGTCTCTGAAGATCACTAAACTGCTTCACTATCACGGGTATTTTTTCTAATCCTACTATCAAAGCAGCTCTATAGCGTCTTTCCCCTGTAATGATAGCGAACTCATCATCACTTATCTTCTCTACAATAAGCGGTTGAATAATACCTTGGATTTTTATTGATTCAGCTAATTCATCTAGGGTTTCTTGATCAAATTGCTTTCTAGGTTGATTAGGATTTGGGTGGACTCTGTTAATTTCTAGAAGGAGATACTCACCATCTCCAGGATTCATTCCTGTCGAACTAAATACACTATCAAATGAATAATCATCCATCAAAGAGCTAATTCCTTTTCCCAATCCATGTTTTTTCATATTACTAGACACGGTATATAACCTCCTTCGCGAGCTCCTCATACGCAATAGCTCCTGCACATGAACTATCATATAGATTAATAGGCAGTCCATGGCTTGGTGCTTCAGAGAGGCGTACATTTCTTGGAATCTTTGTTATAAACACCTTTTCTGGCCAATAGGCTGTAATATCGTCAACGACATCATTAGAAAGTCTTGTCCTAGAACTATACATAGTGAACACAATGCCCAACACTTCAAGGTGTGGGTTTAATTGCTTTTTCACAGTTTCTATTGTTCTCATAAGAAGATTCAAACCTTCCATTGCGAAATATTCACATTGCAAAGGGATAATAATATGTTGAGCCCAACACATAGCATTAATAGTAACGAGTCCTAAAGAAGGCGGACAATCAATAAGAATATAGTCCCATTCCTCTTCGATACCACTTAATGCATTCTTTAAGAAAAATTCTCTTGCAAGTTCATTTACCAACTCAACACTTAATCCCGCAAGATGAATTCCACCAGGAATTACAAATAACCCCTCAACCGCGGTGGGTTGATATGCTTCATCAGGAGTACACTTTCCAACGACTACATCATAACTACTATGCAATCTTGGGTTTGCTGATACCGCACTCGTAAGATTCCCCTGTGAATCAAGATCTATTAGGAGGACCTTTTTCTTCTCTAAAGCTAAATAAGCTCCAAGGTTTACAGTGGTAGTGGTTTTACCTACTCCACCTTTTTGATTTAAAAATATTATTCTCTTTGCTGCCATGCTCTTACTATAACTAATGTTTCCCTTATTGTCATCTATGAAATTGGGTATTGACCATCATTTATCATAAGAGTACATTTAGATTAGATTTGTATAGGAGGATTAATTCCATGATAGATAAAGTGAAAGCAGCACTTGAAGATATTAGACCTGACCTTCAGAATGATGGGGGAGATATTGAATTTGTCAGTATGAACGGGAACGATGTTGTTGTCCGTTTAGTAGGGTCTTGTGCTGGATGCCCAATGAGTCAAATGACTCTCAAGAATGGGGTAGAGAGATACATCCGTAGCGTTGTAGATCCTAACCTTGTAATTGTAAACGAAAACCAACTATAAAAGTTTGGTTTCACGTGAAACATTTGAGCCACTCTTATACGAGTGGTTCTTTTTTTATGCCTAAAATTATCACATGTTTCACGTGAAACAAGAGGCTACCTTTTCAGGTAGCCTCTTTAATATTTTCAAATAATAGTTAGTCTAATGATTCTTCAGTGTCTTCTTCTTGCTCTAGTTCTTCTTGAAAGGCTTCAGCTACTGCAATAGCTTGAATAGTATCACCCTTCTTAAGACGTGCAATAACAACACCTGAAGCATAAGCTCCTTGAATAGAAATTGTAGAAACTGGAATTCTCACTGATTGGCCCATTGTTGTCATTACAACAATATCATTGTCATCGTTTACAGACATAGCCTTTACTATATGGCCAGTCTTTTCTCTAAAGGTATAAATCTTCTGTCCCATCGTCCCACGACCATGTGACCTGAAGGAATCAAAGAGAATCTGTTTTCCTTGGCCTTTCTCGGTAATTAATAAAATTCTGCGATCATTATCAACCTTAAGTAACCCTACAACCTGGTCATCATTCAACAGCCTAATACCTCTTACCCCACGAGAAGATCTTCCCATAGCTCTAACTGATCGTCCCATAAAGCGAAGACCTTTGCCTTGCTTAGTTATAATCATGCAATCATCGTCTTCTTGTATTAAAATACAGTTGACTAAGACATCTCCCTCATCAAGTATTATTGCAGCAATTCCGCGCTTCTTTGCATTTCTGAAAAGTGGAAGGTTTACTTGTTTGGCAACACCATCTCTTGTTACCATAAACAAATACATATCATCTTCGAAGTCCCTAAATGGAGTGAACGAGGTGATTTCTTCTTCATTTTCTAAAGGTAAAATCTTTCTTAGATTTTCACCCTTTGAAGTTTTTGAACCTTGTTCAATTTCATGGACCTTGATCCAATACGCTTTCCCTAGATTAGAAACAGCAAGAACATGGTCATGCGTAGAAGCAACAAATATATGTTCAACAAGATCTTCATCACGCAAAGTGGCCGCTCTTACACCTCTTCCACCTCTTCCTTGACTTCTATACTCATCTACCGGTAGTCGTTTAACAAATCCTTTTGAGGTCATAATAACAACAACGTCTTCTTCCTTAATAAAATCTTCATCACATTCCAGTCAGTTCATAATTTGAGATTTCAGTTCTTCGCTTGTCTCCATATTTTTGCTCAATTTCAATTATATCAGTTTTTACAACTTTTAATATTTTTGTCTCATCACTTAATAAATCTTTATAATATATAATTTTATCATTTAATTCTGCTAATTCATCTAAGATTTTTGAGGTTTCTAATTGACTTAAACGACCAAGCTTCATATCGATAATTGCCTGACCTTGCAATTTTGATAAGCCAAACCGAGACATAAGCTTTTCAACAGCACCGTTATTATCTGAAGACTCTTTAATAATTGCGATAACTTCATCAATATTATCAAGACCGATTTTCAGCCCTAATAAAATGTGTGCCCTCTCTTCAGCCTTTCGTAAGTCAAACCGAGTACGGCGCTCTACAACCTCTGCTCGATGATCAACATAGTGCCTAATCATATCAAGAAGGCCTAACTGAACAGGTCTACCATGAACAAGGGCTAAGTTATTCACATTAAAATTTGTTTGAAGAGGAGTCTTTAGAAAGAGTTTATTCACGACAACGTTAGGGACAGCACTCTTTTTCAACTCGATGACAAGTCGAATACCATCTCTATCAGATTCATCTCTGACTTCACTGATACCTGTAATATTAACTTTCTTCGCTTCAGCTATCTTTTTTACCAGCTCAGCTTTATTTACTTGATAGGGGAGTTCTGAGAAAATTATCTGTGTTCTGCCTGATTTAGTTATCTCTACTTCATACCTACCACGGATAACAATTTTTCCTCTACCTGTTTCAAACGCACTAAGAATTCCTGATCTTCCACAAATAATTCCTTTGGTCGGAAAATCTGGGCCTTTAATATACTCCATGATTTCTAAGGTAGTAATATCTGGATTGTCTATATATGCAGCAATTCCTTGACACACCTCAGAAAGATTATGTGGAGCCATATTTGTCGCCATACCGACCGCAATACCACTACTTCCATTTGCTAGCAGAAATGGAACAACTCCTGGTAAGACTGTTGGCTCTGTAAGTGAGTCATCATAGTTTGGTCCAAAATCGACAGTCTCTTTATGGATATCAGCGAGCATTTCTTCACCGATTTTGCTTAACTTAGCTTCAGTGTAACGCATAGCTGCTGCAGGGTCCCCATCAATAGAACCAAAGTTCCCTTGTGGATGAACCGCAGGATATCTAAGAGAAAAATCTTGTGCAAGCCTTACAAGGGCATCATACACAGAAGCATCTCCATGAGGATGATATTTACCAAGCACATCACCAACAATTCTTGCTGCTTTCTTAAATGATGTATTTGCCTTTAATCCCATTTCAAACATATCAAAAAGGATTCTTCTATGAACAGGTTTTAATCCATCTCGTACATCTGGAAGGGCACGGGAAACAATAACCGACATTGCGTAGTTCAAATAAGAGGTTTTCATCTCATCCGCTACGTTTGTTTCAATAATATTTTGTGTCTCTAGCATATTTTCATTCCTTTTCTATACATCGAGGTTGGAAACGTACATAGCGTTCTCTTCAATAAACTTCTTACGAGGTTCTACCTCTTCACCCATGAGCATACTAAATACCCCGTCAGCCTCTACAGCATCCTCTAGAGTGACTCTAGTAAGGCAGCGGCTATCTGGGTTCATTGTCGTTTCCCAAAGCTGATCTGGGTTCATTTCTCCCAAACCTTTATATCGTTGTATAGGTATTTTGGAAATATCTCCTTCTTTAACATTCTCCTCTAAAATTCTTTTTCGTGCTTCTTCATCAAAAGCATAATAGAATTTTTTTCCAATTGTAATTTTGTAAAGAGGAGGCATTGCAAAATAAACATAACCTGCTGAAATGAGATCTCTCATATAACGGAAAAAGAAGGTAAGAAGAAGAGTCCTAATGTGAGATCCATCAACATCAGCATCTGCCATAATAATTACTTTATGATAGCGAACTTTTTCTTTATCAAAGTGAACTCCAAGACCAGCACCCAAAGAAGCAATAACAGGATGTAGTTTTTCATTACCAAGAACTTTCTCTTCTCTTGCCTTCTCCACATTAAGCATTTTTCCCCATAAAGGAAGAATAGCTTGATTTTGCCTATCTCTTCCCTGTTTAGCGCTACCTCCTGCAGAATCTCCCTCAACAATAAATATTTCACATTTTGCAGGGTCTTTTTCAGCACAGTCAGCAAGTTTTCCAGGAAGGCCTGCTCCTTCACTTGTTTTACGAATACGCATTCTTGCATCTCGAGCAGCAAATCTTGCTTTAGCAGCTAGAATTGATTTATCGAGAATAGCTTCAATTACAGATGGATATTCATCAAAATAATTGTTTAACTTTTCATACAAAAGGGACGAAACAATTCCTTGAACACTAGGATTACCAAGTTTCATCTTTGTTTGCCCTTCGAATTGAGGATTAGTGATTTTAATAGAAACAACAGCGGTAAGACCTTCTCTAAGGTCTTCTCCAGCAAGAGATTCACTAAATTTCTTTATTAGTTTTGATTTCTTTAACTGCTCATTCATTACTCTTGTTAACCCAGATCTAAATCCGGCTAAGTGAGTTCCACCTTCCCGTGTATTAATATTATTAACAAACGTAAATAAGACTTCATCGTATCTATCGTTATATTGAAGAGCAACTTCGACTTTTACGTCATCTTTTTCACTTTCGAAATAGACAGGCTCCGGATGAACAGTTTTCTTTGATTCATTCAAATAAGTAATAAATGATTTAATACCACCTTCAAAGTGAAACTCATGTTCTCGAACTTCTTCAGCTCTTTCATCCTTAATAGCAATTTTGATACCTTTGTTAAGAAAAGCTAACTCTCTAAACCTCTCTGTAAGTACACGATAGCTATATTCTCTAGCATCAATAATCGTACTATCAAACTTAAATCGAACGACAGTACCTGTATTCTCTGTTTCACCTATAACAGCTACTGGTGCTATAGGAATCCCTTTTAGATAACGTTGATAGAAAATAGAAGGAGAACGATATACCGTAACCTCCAACCACTCTGATAAAGCATTTACAACAGAGACTCCAACGCCGTGAAGACCTCCAGAAACCTTATATGTATCATTATCGAATTTCCCCCAGCATGGAGCTGAGTGAGTACTATTTCAAGGGAACTAAGTTTCTCAACAGGATGCTCTTCTGTTGGAATACCTCGTCCATTGTCTTCAACTCTAATAACATTATCTTTCTCAATGGTAATACTAATATAATCACAATACCCTGCCATAGATTCATCAATACTATTATCAACAACTTCATAGACAAGGTGGTGTAAACCATCTAAACCGGTGGAACCTATATACATTCCTGGCCGTTTTCTTACAGCTTCTAATCCTTTAAGAACTTGAATATTATTAGCTGTGTAACTACTCGGTTTTTTTCCATTTAATGTTGGGTCATGATGAATCGCGATACCTTCAGGCACCCCTTCTAAAACTTCATTTTCCATTTATTTATATCCTTGTATGATAAAAAATTGTACGCTTTATGAGAATATCATTTTTTAAAAGTAATGTAAAGCGCTCACGGTTGTTTTATATCACATTTAATTGTTTATAATATAATAATTTGTATCTTATTTTTTAACATTATATATTTCGTTATTATGCAATACTTGCTAATCATCTTTGCCTGAGCTATTATAGTGAACATGCACCAACAAAAATGGAACTATTATCCGTTTTGGCAAGAGATCCTTACTAGATTAGAATCGTCTTTACCAGAACAAGAATGTATCACATGGATACACAGAATCTCGTATATTGAATCAGAAAACCACAAATTGGTTCTTGCTGTACCTTCATTATTTATCCGTGATTATATTAAAACTCAATATTTGCCATCTATTATTTCATTACTTCAAGAACTTACAGGCGAAAGAATAGAAATTGAACTTATTGTGAAACAACAGGAAGGAAATCTCACACCATCTAAGGGAGATAAAATTACGCAAAGGAGTGAAAGTAAAGATTCCTTTTCTAAAGCTCCAATGCCCAAAGCTCAAAAAAAACCAAAGGATCCCAATATAAACAACGGGTATCAATTTGGATCATTTGTTGTAGGGGAAAATAGCTCTTTTGCATATAATGTAAGTATGGCAATCGCTAAAAATCCTGGAGTAAGTTACAACCCTTGCCTAATCTATGGGGGTGTTGGTTTAGGAAAAACCCACCTCATTCAGTCAATTGGGAACTTCATACAGGATAATACTCCTGAACTCCAAGTATTGTATGTTACTGCAGAGATGTTTACTAACGAATTTATTGGAGCGATAGGAGATAAAAAACTCCACAATTTAGAAATAAATATAGAAAGGCTGATGTTCTACTTATAGATGACATTCACTTTCTTCAAAGAAAAGAATCTACTCAAGAAGAGATGTTTCATATTTTTAATAACTTATTTGAATCTAATAAACAACTAGTTTTTACTTGTGACCGTCCAATCAATGAATTACAAGATATTACAGATAGACTAAAAAAACCGATTCACCCGGGGAATAAACGTAGATCTTCAGCCTCCTTCATTTGAAACAAGATTAGCTATTTTGCAAAAAAAATGTGAAAAACAAGTATGTAATATTTCTAGTGAAGTACTCGAATATATTAGTAAGAACATTAATACAAATGTAAGAGATTTAGAAGCTTCTCTTACTAAATTGATTGCTTATAGTAATTTATTAAATAAAGAAATTACATTAGAAATTGCTCGAGATCAATTAAGAAGTACCTACTCTCTATCAAAAGATCAGACTATGTCAGTGGATACAATAATTAGGGTTGTATCTGATTATTTTAGTATTTCTGCCTATGATATTAAAGGGAAAAAAAGAAACAAAATCTGTTGTCCTTCCTCGTCAAATAGCTATGTATATTGCTAGAACTATTACAGAATTCTCAACAACAGAGATAGGATATGAGTTCGGAGGACGAGATCATACAACAGTAATGCATTCTGTTCAAAAAGTTGAAGGGATGATGAAAAATGATATTGCCATGAGTAATTCTGTTCAAAATCTTATAAGACAAATTCAAAATTATAAAAGAGATTCTTAATTGTATAACGTGTGTATAAAGTGAGGAAAGATTGTTAATAAGTTTGAAATTTTAATATTGCTTGTGGATATATGTGGAAGAAATGTTAATAACTTGATGAAATATCCACAAGATATCATTTTTCATGCATATATTGTATAAAGAATTATTGCTGTTTTCCACAGTATACACGATACTATTACTACGACTGTTATAATATTATATAAGAAATAGGAGTAACGATATGAAGTTCATCTGCCCAAAAAATACATTACTAAAAGAGATAATTCTTGCACTCGATTTTACGAGCCAAAGAAATACTTTATCAATTGTTTCAAATGTATTGCTAGAAACAAACGACAATAAACTTATAATTAAAGCTACAGATCAAAAAATTGGATTTTCAACAACAATTGATGTAGAAACAATCGAAAGTGGAACAACTACAGTATTCTGTGATAAATTCCTTGGAATTCTAAGAGCTCTTCCTGATGAACATATTATTTTTGAAGAAGTTGGTGAAAAATTATTTATTCATCCACAAAATAAAACAATTGATTTTTCTTTAAGAACAATTGGTTCTGATAAATTTCCTACTCTAGAATCATTTCCAACCGATTCCTTTTTTGAAATTGGACAAAAAGATCTTTTTGAAATGATTGATCAAACAATCTTTGCTATCAGCGATGATGAAACTCGTTACTTCATGAATGGTGTCTATGTAGAGCAAAAAGGTAATTCTCTTACAATGGTAGCCACAGATGGAAGAAGATTATCATTGATAGAGAGAACATTTGAAACACCTTTTGCAGAATTTAGTCCTATTATTATTCCAGCAAAATTCCTTTCTCTTTTAAAAAAAGGTGGAACTGGAGAAGGAGAAATATCTCTTTATATTACTGATTCAATTATATTTGCTTCATTTGGAACACAACTAATGTACTCAACTCTAATAAAAGGCCAATTCCCTAATTACCGAAGAGTTATACCTGGTCACCAACCTAACATTTGTACCATAGAAATTGCAAAATGAATGAAGCATTGAAGAGAGTTTCATTACTTGTAGAAAATAAAGCTAAGAGAATTTATCTTGATATTGAAGATAATTTCGTCACCATTAGTAGCGAAGAAAGTGATTTTGGACAAGCAAAAGAGATTATTTCTTGTAAATATAGTGGCCCATCTGTTCGTCTAGCAATGAATTATTCATACTTAGTGAGTCCTTTAAGAGTAATGCAATCTAAAGAATTTGATTTATGTTTTACAGAAGCAAATAAAGCTGTAACTATTCAACCAAATCCTGAAAAAGATTATTTCCATATCATCATGCCGATGCAAATAGATTAATGAAATTTCGTTCAGTTGGTTTTAAACATTTTCGTAATTTAGAGGATACTCTTATTTCAACTGATTCTTCACAGGTAGTGCTTGTAGGGAAAAATGGGCAGGGAAAAACAAAATTTCCTCGAAGCTTTATACACATTATGTTACGGATCATCATTTAGATCTTCTCAGTCTAATGTAATGTGTAAACATTCTTTTTCAACTTTTTCTCTATCAGCTGTTGTGGAAACAGATGATAACATTCAATCAACTCTTTATTTTAATTATTCTTCCCAAAAAAGGGAAATACGAATCGATGGAAAAGAAATAAAAGACAGAAAAGAACTTATTTATAATATTCCCTGTATAGTCTTTAGTCATGATGATATTGAATTTGTAAGAGGGACTCCAGATCATAGAAGAAGATTTTTTGACCAAACAATGAGTATGTATGATCCCCTATTCTTTGATGATTTAAGGCAGTATAGAAGTGTTTTAAAACAAAGAAATGCAGCTTTAAAAGAACAATATTACTCCTTATTGCCAATGTATAATCAAAAATTAGCTGAAAGTGGACTAAGAATCCAAACTCAAAGAGAACAGATGGTCAAAGAGTTTAATTTAGTATTTCCAAATTTGTATAATATTATTTCTCAAAATTCTTCTAATATTCATATCGATTATAAACCTTCATGGAGAAATTGTGAAACAGTTGATCAGATTATTGAAAAGTTGGAATCACATAGAGAGAGTGATATTCGGATGAATACAACAATATCTGGGATCCATCGAGATAAATTTATAGTATACGATGATAATATCTATTTTTCTGAATCTGGATCTACAGGTCAGATGAGATTAGCTTCTCTCATTTTTAGAATTGCTCAAATGCACACTTATAGAAAAAAAACTCAAAAAAAACCAATTCTATTAATTGATGATGTATTATTAGAACTAGATATTGAAAAGAGAGGACGATTCCTAAAAGAACTTAATGGATATTCCCAAGCATTTTTTTACATTTTTGCCTAAAGAACAATACTTTTCCGATATTACTCCTGATGATTCTTTAGTCTATAAAAATTGAAGATGGTAGGTGTGACAGAATATGAATGATAAGCCATTGCAGGAACTACTTGATTTACTACTATCTCGACTCCATATAGATAATAGTAATTGTCTTGCTCAGATGATGAGAGAGTGGATAGAAATTGTAGGACCAGATATTGCCCCTCATGCTAAACTTTATGAAATTACAAATAATATTTTAATCATTGAAACTGACCATCCTGCATGGTCTAATATTATTCTGATGAAAAAAAAGCAAATTCTGGCGAGAATTGCTACTCAATTTCCTGACCTTGGAATCAAAGGGTTAAGTGTTAAGTCTATGAAATGAAAAATAATATATTAATGTTTTTGAGAAGTTAAGTTCCTTACAAATCTATTGACACAAATCCCTTACCCTCTATATACTGCCCTTTCGGGGAGTTATTCCCCTAAAACTGATAAATCCCGCGTTAAGCGATAATTTTTGGAGATTTTTCCTATGAAAAGAACGTACCAACCCAGCAGAACTAAGCGAAATAGAAAATTTGGATTCCGCGCTAGAATGGCTACAAAGGGCGGTCGGCTTGTCTTAGCTCGTAGAAGAGCTAAGGGAAGAAAAAAGCTATCCGTCTGTGATGAGAAAAAGCCTTACTAAACGAGAAATTGTAAAAAAGAAACCAGAAATAGATAATATTTTTCTTTCTGGTTCGTCATTATCTTGTCCTGGAATTAAACTTCGTATTGTTAAAAACAATCTTGATCTTAATCGTATTATTGTTATTCCAGTTAAGCATTATGGTAATGCCGTTCAACGAAATAGAATAAGGCGTCAAATAAAAGAAATATGGCGTCTTGAAAAGAATAATTTTATTTCTGGTTTTGATTTTGCATTCGTGGTATACACAAGAAAAGCAGTATCTCATGAACAACAAAAAGAACAGTTAACTCGTTTGTTTAAACAAGCTCGTCTTTATCAACAAGATAGGTAGCTTTATACTGCATTTCTCTTTTAAATACATCACTGATATGTGATCAGGAGCAAATATGGATAAAATACAGTACTTGCAATAGTTCTTTCGGTTATAGTAATTGTTGCAGGATTAACAATCCAAACAACCTTTTCCCACCGGAACCTGTCCCTCAAGTACAAAATGTAAGTACTGGAGAAGTAGCACAACCAGTTACTGCAGGGAATACACAAAGTAGTACTATTCAACAAAGTGCCCCATCTTCCTATGCTGCTGCGCAAAATGGCTGGAACTCAAGTGTACCAGGATCTTTTGCCCAAACAGGAGTCGATGGATCAGATAGTCGCTTTACATATGAAACTAATGTTTTTATTGTAGAGTTTGATCCAAAAGGTGCAGCAATATCGTCATTAAAATTAAAAGATCACCTCGATAATGGGGAACCTGTTGAGATGATATTTAATGATGGTTCAGCTCCTCCTGCTTTTAGCCTTTACGCAGGAAATGACATAACAAATCCAATTAATGCATCTTTTAATCACTCAATTAATGGAAATGAAGTAAACTTTAGTCAAGAATTTGCAATGGTAAATGAAAATGGCGAACTAGAGGAAAATCCTTTCACCATCACTAAAACATATCGTTTTGGAGAAGATGATTATTTATTTGAAATTATTATAGAAATTAAAAATAGTGAAAATAAAGTAATTCCTCTAAACTATAATGGTTTTGCATATACTCTGGCTTTCGAACCACAACTCGGTCCTTCTTTTGATAAAACACCAGATGGAAACTATACGTATAGACGTTTTTTATATTGAGCAGAATGGGAAGAAAAGTACTCCAAAAATTAAAGATGGTATCTATACAACAGATGAATTTATTAACTGGACTGCTATCGCAAGTAAGTATTTCTCTATTATAGGAATCCCAGATGCAACACAGTATACTATTTCTTTAACTGAGCAAAAAGATAAAAATATTTTACTTGAATCAAGAATATTTTTCTCACGGCCTTCATATAAAGCTTCTGTAGCAACAGATGTCTTTAGGTTTTATATTGGGCCTCAGTTAAAACAAAATATGGCTATTTATAATAAGGCTAGCGACAATTCATTTGGTTTATCTGATTTAAATCTAGAACAAGCTTTAGATAGTAGTTCTTGGCTCGGATGGTTAGAATCTATTTTGAAATGGCTGTTAAAATTCTTCTATTCATTAATACCAAACTATGGTGTTGCTATCATATTGCTTACAATTTTAATAAAAGTTGTTCTTCAACCATTTAGTAAAAAGAGTATGGAGTCCACATCTAAGATGCAGGCCTTAAATCCTCAAATGGAAGAGTTGAAAGCTAAATATAAAGATAATCCAACAAAGTTGAATGCCGAAATGGGAGAACTTTATAAGAGGGAAAAGATTAATCCTCTTGGTGGATGTCTTCCAATGTTATTCCAATTCCCAATATTTATTGCTCTATATGGCTTATTGAATAAACACTTTGAGCTCCGTGGTGCAACCTTTATTCCTGGGTGGATTAACGACCTTTCATTACCAGAATCTATTATTAATTTTGCACCATTTTCACTCCCTCTCATAGGTAGTGATATACGTTTACTTCCAATTTTATATGGAACCTCAATGATTTTTTCTTTCAGTATTTCTCAAGCAGGAACTCCTCAATCAGGTATGACTGGAAAGTTTATGAAATTTGGTATGCCAATCATGTTCTTCTTTATCCTCTACAATGCTCCATCAGGGCTTCTTCTCTACTGGATGGTAATGAATGTGATTTCTATTGGACAACAAATCTATGTAAACAAAAAGACGTAAAATGAAAGCTCAAGCTGCTCCTGTAGTTCCATTGCCCACAAACAAAAGGAATCCGAAGAAAAAAATAAACACATGTAAGGAGTGTTCTATGATTAGAGAATTTGAAGGAAAAACAGAACAAGAAGCAAATTGCAAGAGCAATGGATGAGCTTCAACTAGTTCAAGAAGATATTGATATAGAAGTAGTAGATAGCGGTAAACGCTCTCTCTTTAAAAAGGGAAACGTTCGCATTAGAGTCCATATTCATGAAGAAGGAAGTATTAATAAACCAGAAATTGTGGAAGAGGTCGACGAGAAGAGAATATACAATAGTGAGTTTGAAGAAAAGATAATTGATTTTCTTTCAACCCTTCTAGTAAAAATGGGCTATCCAGGATCTGTTGATATTAATTTTAGAAAACCAGAAAAAATTGGTTTAAACATTATTTCTGAACACTCAGCAATTCTAATCGGAAAGAAAGGGAAGAACCTAGATGCTATCCAGTTGTTGGTAAATGTATTTGCTGGGCAACTAATTTCTCATGTTAAAGTAGTCGTTGATAGTGAAAGCTACCGGATGCGACACGAAGAATATTTAGTACGACTTGCTTTTAAAACAGCACAGATAGTGAAAAAGAGTGGTAGAAGTCAACTTCTTGAACCAATGAATCCTTTTGAAAGAAGACTCGTTCACACAGCACTTAATGATATTGAAGGAATTGAGACAAAAAGTGAAGGTGATGGACTATTTAAACAGGTTAGGATTTTAGTAGATGATTCCCTACCTCCATTAAGAAAATAATAGGATCAATAGATGAAAGATTATCTTTTTACTAGTGAATCAGTGAGTGAAGGACATCCAGATAAAGTATGTGATCAAATCTCCGATGCTGTGCTTGATGCATGTTTGCAACAAGATTCTACTTCTCGGGTTGCTTGTGAAACTTTTGCCACTACAAATTTTGTGTTAGTAGGTGGAGAGATTACCACCACTGCTTCAGTAGATGTTGATTCTATTGTTAGAGAGGTTGTTGCTTCTACTGGATATACAGAACCAGGAATAGGATTTGATAGTGGCTCTCTAGAAATAAAAACATTACTTCATACACAATCTCCTGATATCGCTCAAGGAGTTAATGCCTCTAGTAGTTCATCAGGAAAGCAAGGCGCTGGGGATCAAGGATTAATGTTTGGGTATGCTTGTGATGAGACTCAAGAATTAATGCCAGCTCCCATTATGTATTCACATAGGCTTCTTGAAAGGGCTGCAAAATTACGAAAAGAGCAAGCTGTTTCATGGCTACGTCCCGATGCAAAAGCACAAGTTACATTAGGTTATGTTGATGATATACCTAGCGAAATTAAAGCTGTGGTTTTGTCTCATCAACACAATGAACACGTATCCACCTCTGATTTAAGAGAATTCCTTCAAAAAGAAATTATTGAACAGGTCTTAGCTCCTACAGGATTGCTTACACCTCATACAGCATATCATATTAACCCTACAGGGAAATTTGCTATAGGTGGCCCAGCAGGTGATACAGGACTTACTGGGCGAAAGATTATTGTAGATACATATGGTGGAATGTCTCGTCATGGTGGTGGAGCTTTTAGTGGAAAAGATCCATCTAAAGTTGACCGATCTGCCAGCTATATGGCTCGGTTTGTAGCCAAGAACCTTGTTGCTTGGAAATTATGTAAAAAAGTTGAGATTCAAATATCCTATGCTATAGGAGTTGCAGAACCTGTCTCAATTTCTGTTCAAACATTTGGTACTGGAATTATTGAGGACCATGAGATTGAAAGAATTATTAATACAAATTTTGATTTCACACCAACAGGTATTATCACTCAACTAGATTTATTGCGACCTATATATAGAGAACATATGAATTATGGTCATTTCGGTAAAATGGGAGTTCCTTGGGAAGAAATCCTTCCTATGCCACGTTTACAGTAGATTAAATTTCTCATCTAGTATCTTTTTAATGTGGAGCGCCTTTTCTTTTTTGAATTGCGCTCCTCGCTGTTGAATAATTTCACCTGCTAAGAGAGAAGCAATATAGCCAGATTGTTCAATTCCTAGATGGTTACATAGACCATATAAAAATCCTGCAGCATAAATATCTCCTGCTCCTGTAGTATCAATAGGAGTCGCCGGGCCTTGTACTGGAATGTTATAGAGCTTTCTATTATGAGAAATATAAGACCCAAGCTTTCCATTTTTAACAACCGCCGTCGTACAAAGTTTACCCATTGATTTACAACACTCATAAGGATCATAGTGATTAAAAATTATTCTTGCTTCTTCACTATTTGCAAATACTACATCAGCATATTTCTCAATGAGAGCTAAAAAGCCTTCTCTATTTCTTCCAACAGCAAATACATCTGCAATATCAAAAGTAATCTTTGTATTATTATTTTTAGCAATATCAAGAGCTATATGAATTGCCTCTTTTTGTGAAGGAGTATCATACATATAGCCTGTGAAATGGAAAAAATCAGAATTTATGATGGATTCTTTAATAATATCATCTTTATGGTAAAACCGGTTTGCTCCTAAAAAAGTATTCATAGTTCTTTCAGAGTCTTCTGTGATGAAAATAATTGAAGATCCAGTAGGTTCACCACATACTACAATTTCATCCTGAATATGATGCATTATAACTTGTTCTTTATATATTTCGCCAAATTCATCATTTCCGACTTTTCCAGCTAATGTTGTTGTAATTCCTAATGCTGCAAGGGTGATGATTGTATTAGGGCATGACCCCCCACAAGAGTATTCTACATTCATTGATTCAATAATCTTTAATAAAGCCTTCCGGCTTTCTAAATCAATGAGATGCATCGCTCCTTTATGAATACCAAGGCGCTCTAATTTTTTTTCTTCTATTGTAGTGATAATATCTATTAATGGATTGCCTACTCCATAGACACTTAGCATCTTATTTACCATATAAAGTATTCTACTTTGCTTTTAGACGTTAGACAACCTGATTGTCAAAAGCTTTTTTACCTTGTAACATATATTAATGGAAACATATACTGTAGATGGTGGCTATTGTGTTGAAGGTGAAATATTTATTAGTGGTAATAAAAATGGAGCATTGCCAGCCCTTGCTTGTGCCCTCCTAACAGACGAAAAAGTAGTTCTTCATAATATTCCTCATATTGCAGATGTGCATGTCATGATAGATCTCATAAAGCACATAGGAGCAAAAGTAAAAGCCCTTGCAAAAGGGAGCATAGAGATCGAAGCAAGAGATATTGATTGGAATGATATTAATCTCCCTGTCCATCTTGTTGACTCGATAAGAGCATCTCTTTTACTTATTGGTCCATTACTCATACGTTCACACGCTCTCCTCCTGCCTCCTCCAGGAGGCGATGTTATTGGTTTTAGAAGAATAGATACTCTGCTTGATGCATTAGAGTTATTTGGAGCTAGATGCCATGTAAGTAGCGATGGATACTTGGAAGTAAAAGGGAAAAAATTACAAGCGCGCAATATTTTTCTACACGAGGCTTCTGTCACTACGACTGAAAATGTCATTATGATAGCTTCCATGGTCAAAGGGGTCACTGTAGTACGCAATGCAGCAAGTGAACCACATGTTCAAGATGTGTGTAGAATGCTTTCTCTCATGGGAGCTCACATTCAAGGAATTGGGTCTAATGTAATTACTATTGAGGGCGTGGAGAACCTAGGTGGCTGTAGTTTCACTGTCGGACCTGATTACATGGAAGCTGGATCTTTCATTGGACTAGCTGGAACTACTCATAGTGAACTTACTCTTCACAATGTAAACCACAATGATTTAATTAATATTGCACATGGATTTTCCAGAATTGGCATAGAGTGGAAGAATATTGGACCCTCTTCTTTATTGATTCCAAAAGATCAAAAGAGAATAATGAATAAAACAGTGAGTGGATACACTAATAAGATTGATGATTCCCCATGGCCAGGATTCCCAGCGGATCTATTGAGTATCATTACTGTTGCTGCAACTCAAATGAATGGAGCAATCCTTATACATGAAAAAATGTATGAATCTAGAATGTTCTTCATTGATTGGCTTATTCGAATGGGAGCTAATATTATACTTTGTGATCCACATAGAGCCTTAGTAGAGGGACCTAATATGTTGAAACCGGCAATTGTCTCTTCTCCAGATGTAAGAGCTGGGATGGCTTTGGTTATCGCAACATTGTGTGCGAAGGGAACCTCAACTATCCAAAACGTCTACCAAATCGAAAGAGGCTATGAGTCGCTAGTAGAGAAGCTCATAGGGGTTGGAGCTCACATCCAAAGGTCGAGATAACTATATAATTAATAAGGAATTCTCTCATATCTTAAAAAGTTTCCCACAATTATTCTAACACTAGTCCACAAGTTATCCACAACCTTTCCTATGACACGTGAGAAGGGCAAAAATAGCCCTTTTTGAACTTAGTATAAAATAAGCGATATAGTATGTTATTAGTGGTAATATAAACCTATATATAGAAAGTAAATAGAATATGTATAGATACATAAAAAATTATTAAAAACTATATAAGAATTATTGTTTTTTTTATAAGTCATTTTAATGAATAATTGATGGCGTAATTCACAAGTTATCCACAGGATACTAGAACTTTTTCACAATGGATTAAGAATTTTTTATTTAGATGAATTAAGTAATAATTTTGCAAGAACCTCGTTAACATAACTTTCTTCATCAATACATTTCTTGTATTAGAATAATCAAGTAGTTCGTTGAAAAAAGTTAATGAATGTTATTTGAATAATTCTTAGAGAAAAAAAGAGTAGCACTCTCTGTTGGAGATTCTCTCTATATGAGTCTTCCTATATATAAGAAATTCACGTTTTGTAATGAGCGATGTACCCCTTCAAATTCTTTACTTTATCAGGAGTGTTGAATGAGAGGAGGTACACCGAACATGAAATTAGAAATACCAATATAACGAGAGAGAAGTAAGAGAATTGTCTTTATATTTCCCATATAGTCCATTCTCATCACCTACAAAAAGGAGAACCTCTGCCTTTAATGAAACCGCATCTTCTATCGCATATGTGATAGAAGGACGAATGAGAGCATTTAGTGGGTTAAGTTCTATGAGTGAAAATAATTGAAAAGTGAATCTATCTTCAAAGAATTTCTTTTGAACTCTGAAAGTAGTTAGATGAGTATATTCATTAGCAGATATGCCTTGATGTACTATACCCTCATGATAATCAAAAATGTGGGAGAGCATATATTGACTTGACATATCAAACCCAAAGAGTTTCCAATCAAGACCAATTAACCCTTGGAGGTAATGATGTTCTTCTTCAACTACTGATGGAGACGGAGTCGTTTCTAATACACTAAATGCCTTGTTGAATGAAAGAATAGATTCTCCTCTGACTACAAAAGAGCCTAGGGTCGTGCTAAAAGAACCTCCTAATATAGGATAGCGATCAAATTGCAAATCTAATGTCCCTGCTAAGGGAGAGGGTGTAGTTATGGTGAGGTTGCTTATATGTGGTTCGTCGCTGTAGGTATTCCCAACAATGAATTCATAGCTTATTGATGAACCAAAGTAGCGTAATTTAGCAAACACTTCACTATTTTCAATTAATAGTTCAGGAGTAGGTGGAATATTCGTGGTAATAGTCGCTGAAGAAGGAAGGAGATTGCTAGGAGAGGACCATATTGAATCTTGAGAATAGGTTGTGGTGGGAATACCTTGAGCAATCCATATTCCATCAAAGGTATAGTTTCCAAAGTAATAGGAAGCTTTTACTGCGGGGACCCCTATTCTCATATCAGTAGTTTCGGTGAGGACAAAGTCCTTCAAATTTCTAGGAGAAACAATGTCCGTGAGATAAAAGGCATCTGCTTGTCCTGAAACAATTATTTGTTTCCCGATCTTTACATCCACACTATCGAGATAAAATTCTACATATGCTTCTCTTATATCGAAAGAAACAGGATTATCTTTCGATATTGTGGCGTATGGTTGAATGTAAAAATGTGAAATATCTTTATACATATCAATTGAGAGGTCAATAGATTGTTTATAATGGGCAATATCACCCTCTTTAAAGCGAGTTGCAAAGGATGTGTGTGCTAATCCATTATAGCTTACATCAACTGCTGCTAATGGAAGTAGAATAAATAATAGTAGAATTGATTTGATAATAATTTTCTTATACATAGTGTTCTCCGTTTTTAGAATCTTGGTCCAATCTTTAACTGCCTTTCGGTAAAAAGAGAGTCTTTAAAATTGTTGTTAAATGAAACATTTTCTAATGTGATGCGTGTCTGTGTCCCTTTTGTAATATCCTTCATTGTCATATCTGTGATAACAATGATTGAATCAATAACAGTAGATTCATTTATAGTTAGGTTTTTTATTAATTGGGAACCTTCGTAAAACTCTTTTTTAAGGCCATAAGAGCCCTCTTTGGCAATCCAATTCAATGTCCTTGTAATATCTCCATCTTGATTTATTGGAATACTTTCGACAACATAACATTCAATATCATCTACTATCTCTTCTTTAATAATTGAGTGGATGTCTTTTGCTGGATTTCTTGCTCCCATATCGTCATACGTAAAATCTGAACCCATAAAAGAATCATTTTTATTGCTAGAAGCAATTCTTTTTACTCTCTTTAGAGCAGGCAGATAGATCATCTGATCATCATCTTTATCACTTGGGTATGAGATACTCAGAAATCCTGTATCTTTTACATCAGAGGGGCTGTAAAAACATGAGTTTTTTTTCAATACCATCTTCTATTGATCGAATTTGGATAATACTTCTCTCTCTTGTAGATCCCCTTGAGTTAGAGATTTCCATTGTCAAATGTGCCTTCATGTCATCCCCAGTATCTCTGTTATATACATCTTCCATGATTTCAAGTGCACTAGGTGCTGCCCACATTGGGATAACTGAAAGGACTAGCATGGAGAGCCATATAGCCACTGTTCTCATTTTATTCTTCATAATTAAACTCCTATTTGGTTGTGAAATTTATTTTCTTTCTTTTGTCGATTGCAATTATCGTCACAAGTAACACTGTGAGCGTCATAGTTGCACTAATGACCATGTTTAGGGCAATGAGAGCCCCTACTTGCCGGTTTGGAGGGAAGACGCTGAATGTAAGAACAATGAATCCTCCCATTACAGCAAGTGCGTTAAAGACAATTGCTTTTCCAGTATGTATAACAGTCTCATTAACGGTTTCTTTAATCGATAATCCTTCTTTTCTCTTTGATGTATAGTGTTCAATTAGGTGAATTGCATAATCAACACCAATACCAATTGCGATGGAAGAAATGAGAGCTGTTGCAGAACTTAGAGGAATTCCTAACAAGCCCATTACTCCAAAATTAACGGTTGCGGTGATTGCAATTGGAATTGTGCCTATAATACCAATGAGAAGGTTTTAAAAACAAGTGCAAGAAGGATAGCTACTATAATAAAAGAAATAGCAAGAGAGAGTATTTGCCCATCCATGAGAAGTGATGAGAAAATGAATGCGGTATAACCACTCCCTGAATAACTTATAGCGATTCCAAGCTCTTTAAATTCATCTGCATATGCATCAACTGATAAAATTATTTCTTCCATAAGGAGAGAACTGTCATTTTTAAGTTGTATTTGAATATTTGTCTTTTCGAAATTGTAATCAACTACTTTAGAGAGAGTCTCAGTGTCTCCACTCATATCATATAGAAGTAAGTATTGGGCAATGAGTTCTTGATTATCAGGGATTGATAAAAAAGAATCTTCTTCATCATTCATGACAAAATTCATTCTTTTAATAAAGTCTGTAAGTGAAAAAGAAGCCCCAACTAGTGGATTAGTTTTGATGTGTTGTTGCATCTCTTCCATCGTTTGCAACACTTTGGGGTTTTTAAAGGTATCAGGATGGTCGCTTGATAGAATAAGATTTACTGAACTTGTTCCACCGAATGTTGTATTAACGAATTTATCAGTAATTGCAATTGGGTGATCTTCTTCAAAATTTGCTAAAAAACTAGTATCAATCCAAATTTGAGTTGCTCCGTAAATCCCTATTATTGCTAATAGGAGACTTCCAATAACTATAGGTTTTTGTTTATGAAGTACAAGACTCGTGAGGAGGTTCTTTTTCAAAGTACCCATAGATTCTTCAATATCTTGGTGTCTTTTTACTTTTGGTATACCTAATACTCGAATAGAGATAGGAAATAGTAAAAGAGAAAGCAACATCTCTGTAAGGACTCCAATAGCTGAGAATAAGCCAAAGTACCTCACTGGAAGAACTTGACTTGTCATGAGAGCAGAAAACCCAATTGCGGTAGTCACTGCTGCCATTGAGACTGGCCGGACCATGCGAGAGAGGGTAAGATGAATAAGTTTGTCCTTTGTGACAGTGGGATCATTTTTTATAATTTGAGTAATTGAATTGTGCATATGGATCCCATAAGCTACCCCTATAGCAATGAGCATCACAGGTATCATTGTATCAACTGCGTATATGGGGATTCCCAAAAGAGACATTGATCCAAAAGCTGCGACTGTTCCAATGAGGACGATGATTAGGTTTAATATAGTGTGGCGAACACTTCTTAAAAGCACTAACAAGAGGATTGTCATAATTATTACAACAAGAGGAAACATGGTTAGCATGTCGGCTGGACCAAGTTCTGCTAGAGCTCCTTCAACAATTGCTCGCCTGCCACATAGAGAGTCTCTGGTCCCTCGTACTGAGAAACATAAGTATGTAGTTCTTTTTGTAGCTGTGTGGTATCAGTATTTTCAGCTATTTCAAACATAATAAGAGTAGATGTTTCATCTTCACTTACAATTCGTGTGAATATCATTTCATTTGATCGAACATCATTCTTTAGCGTTTCTAGTTCTTTTTCAGAAGTAGGAACATCCTCATAGAAAGGAATAACTTCTAGTCCCCAATCACCTCCTTTAATATTACTCGCTGTGTACAAAGAGGATACTTGGGCATCCGTAAGTACATCAAAATGAGTAGGCAGCTCAATGGAAATTTGTTTTATTTTTTCTAACGTTCCAGGGTTATATATTGATGTTGGGTGTTCGATAGCTATCATAATTGCGTCAGTTATGCCAAATATCTCACTGTTTTCTTTACTCTGAACAAATAAAGGATGGGTAGATGGCATATACTCATCTAGGTCTGTTTCAAGGTGAGCGTTTTGAGCAATTAGGATAATAGCTCCTGTTGTTATCATCAAAATTAGTAATAAGACTAATAATGGTTTTGTTGTTATTGAAAAAAGTAGTTTCATATTCCTCCTGTAGTTAACGTTAACTAACTTTATATTTAAAAAAATTTTATTTTAGTAAGAGTCTTTGTAAAAGTTGACTTAACGGATTAATTTCATCAGTAAGTGAAATGTTGCCATGAGAGAGATGCCATTTTGTTACAGTAAAAACGAATGATGCTTAGGGTAATAACAGCCCCTTCTTTGACGGATAAATTCTTATTCCATTGATCAACTATCTGCAATTGGGAAAAAGCATGTTCAATAGAGGTGAGAATTGTAGATAGCAGATTAGATAGATAAGGTCGAAGTTGTGGGTCATTATGGAATGCTTCTTCACTAAAAACAAATAGAGCATAAGACGGATTCTTTTCAATTGTAGTAAATAAAGCTTTAAGAAATGTAGTGAAAAATGATAAAGGAGAATCATTCTCTTGGTCTAGAAGTGCGAAATGGGGAATGATAGTAGATTGTAGTGTTTCTATAAGAGCAACAAGGATTTCATGTTTTGAATCGAAATGGCGATATATAGCTGGTTCACTTACACCTATTTCTTTAGCAATATTTCTGATAGTCAAATTACTCATTCCTTTCTCTACTATTAGATTCATTGAACTTGAGATAATTTGCTGTTGCTTTTCACTATATTGTTTCATCTTTTCCTTTGATTGTTATCGCTCACTAACATACATCTATCTATAATATTTGTCAATGTTCCTATAGCTAATCTTTTTTATTTAACATAGAAAATGGCTATTGAAGTTCAATCTTATTGGGAAATCCGTGTTCAAGCCAATATTGGAACATCATCTCACTTCCTCCCATTTGAATAAGTTCATAGGTTTTTTTATCAATAAAACGTATCTGTAGATCAACTTCTCTAAAAAGATTTGATAACTCCCTAGAATGCTCTCTAATGATATGTTTTATATATGGGAATAAAGAACCCATGTTGCCACCTAGTACTATTTCTTCAGGATTAAAGAGGTCAAATAATTCTGACATTACTTCACCAATCTTTTCTGCCGTAATATTTACTCTATCAACAACTGCACGATCTTGTTTTTCATATCGTTCAGCTAAGGAGTTTGCATAAAGAACAGACGAAGGAAGGGATGCAAGGAGATCCATTTCTTCTAAATCCTGTGCAATGGACTCAATAGTAGCAACGGTTCTTAAACAGCCAATGGCTCCACATTTACACAATTTTGTTCCACCTGTAACTTTTTAGATGACCAAGTTCACCAGCAAACCCATTTGTTCCTCTATAGAGATTCCCATTTATCATAATACCAAGGCCAATTCCTTGAGTAAAAAAGATAAACAGAAGATTTTTTTTATCACTCTCTCCAAACCCTGTTTGTGATAATGCTGCAAGGTTAGCATCGTTTTCTACGAGAATCTTTTTGTCAGGAAATATTTCTGCGAGATGGTTGTGTAAATTTACTTTATCAAATACTGGATTTGTACTTTGTAAAAGAGATCTTGTTTCTGGGTTGAATACAGCAGAAATTCCGACTGATATACCGAGGATATTATACTCTTTATTATGTGTTAATTCTGAATATGATTTTCTTATGTTCTCCAAAATGACATCAAGGGAATCACATGCTTGTACTTCAAATCGATTTGAATCAATTATTATATTTTCTAGGTTTACTATTGCAAGATAAATATGTTGTGTGTGATGCATATCAATGACAACAGTGTGGGCGGCATCTGCATTTAGAATGATTTGAGCGGCCTTTCTTCCTCCGGTTGATTGTGTGTTGTTAATAACATGAAGAAGCTTTTTTTCCTCTAACGAGGTACACATGTTGGAGACCGAGGCAAAAGAGAGGTGAACGGCCTGAGCAAGTTGAGATTTCGATAAACCCCTATTTCCACGAAGTTGTGTATAAATCTTAATAGCATTTGCAATTTTGACATCTACAGTAGTAGAGACACTTTTCATGATACAGGCTCCTTTAATTCAACGATTCCCTGATTTTTTTATGTTTCTTGTAATGCTAGTATCTGATACAGAAATTAAAATAGCAATAACAATACCTATAATAGCACATACTGATAAAAATGTTGGATTATCGAGTGGATTAATAATCCAATTTAATAAGGCTCCAACAGAGGGTATAAGAAATTTCCACATGGCAATAGAAGAGATTTTAACCTCATTTTTAGCTACGAGAATCATCCAAATAGATACAGCTCCAGCTGTAATAAATGATAGATATAGAAGACTCATTATTCCTTGTAATGGTATTTCTATAATGGTGTTTGGCTCTGCTATTATAGCAATGATATATACAACAACACTTCCTATAAATATTTGAGCATTGTTTATTCTTATTGGATCAAAAGAAGAGAATCTCTTTCTCACAATGATGCTTCCTAAAGCACTCGATATATTGCAGAGAAATAGAAGTGAAGCTCCTAATACATTATTTTCACCACCCATGCTATTCGATTCTTTTGAAAGAGTGAGGATAATAATTGAGGAAAGGCCGATTATCAGACCAATAATTTTCCGAGAAGTAAACTTTTCATCTTTAATTGCAATTACTGCGATGATTGATGTAACAGCAGGAGATGAGCCTATGATAATAGCTCCAAAAGAGCCATCTACGAGATTAAGACCAAGATTGAATGCACTGAAAACAATAATGGTTTGAAATAAAGTTAATAAAAGAAGAGGAGTAATATGTCCCTTTAGTCCTTTAAACGGATTTTTCCGTGTGTATATCAAAAGCATAATTCCAGCAATCATCAGTCTGTAAGAAGCAAGATGTAATGGGGGAAGATATTGTAAAGTAATTTTTCCAGCTAAGAAGGCAGATGCCCACAACAAAGAAGCTGTAATTGCAAGAATATTAATAGATAAGGATGTATGTTGTTGTTTCATCACGTCTCTCTTTGTTGGATAATTTCTACCATTGTGGAATCAAATTGATTCATTCCCTCAATATGAATTTTCTTAATAATAGAAAGTAGTAGAGTAAATGTGCTACCAGATAATCCCTCATCAAGAGACAATTTTGCATCTGATAATGCAAACAATGTGCTCTCTAGGGCAACTTGTCCTGCAAGAGAGGTTTTAGTGAACAAGAGGGTTTAGCTCCATCACAGGCAATTCCAGCTAATGTATTAATAACATAGTTCATTGCACGAATAATCGCCAGTTCATCGCCGCCACTTGCCCATGTGAGAGATGCTGCTACTGCAAGAGCCGAAGAAAGTGCACAGCCACACATAGGAGTCAAAACTCCAGTCTCTTGTTTCACCATATGTAATAAATATAACCCAAAGAGGGCTGTGTGAAGGAGTTCTTTTTTGGAGTAATCATGTTAAATCCATAAAAAAGGGAGATGAAAAAAGTAATCCCGTGATTTCCTGATCCACCACATGATACAATAGGAATTTCTTCTCCTTTCATTCTTCTTGAAGTTGCATGACTTATAGCTGTACGAGCATTACATATATAAGATGCTTTTGAACTAATGTCTCCTGAATACAACTGAGTTAATATTGATGCTTCGTTTTGGTTTACATTATCTTTATACTCTCCAGAAGCAATATTATAGGTAAATCCATCATTGATAAATGTAATTTCAGAAAGAGGTGTATCCTCAATAGAAGAGAGAACTTCTTTTAGTTTAAGTGATATTGGAAGGGTTCTTTGTCCTTCTATTTCTTGTTTGTTACATTCAATAATTCCATCATATGCTAAAAAGGTTATAGTATCATGTTGACCTTCAACAATTGCTATGGATGTTTTCTTATTCAAAAAAGTTATTCTTGATTGTGCGAATAGATGATTCTTCCCATCTTTTATCCCTACTACAATAGGTATTTGGGGTAACATAAGGCGCGCCTGTAATACATGTTCTTTGGCAATTCCTTTGAACAAAAGAAGGGGGTTTTCTGGGAGTTCAAGGAGGAGACCAAGAGTTGCGGCAAGAGGAATCCCTTTGCCACTAGTTCCTGGTATTTGGGCTGCACTAGCATTTTTAAATAGATTCTTATCAAGAAGTATTTCAATCTTTTCTATAGAATCAATGACCTCTTGTTTTTCCATTTTTATATGAGTGAGATAAAGGTTAAGTGCCCTATTACAAGATAAAGCAATTGCAATAGGGTCTGTACACCCCATCGTGAGTTTCAATTCCCCTTTTGCAATGTCTATTAGTTGCTTCACAATCTCTGGTTGCTTAATCATAAAATACCAAGTAATCGATGTGCATTTTTAGAGAAAATAAGTTCTATTTCGTTATCATCAAGATTCATAAAACGAAATGCTTTATGTTGTTCTTCAAGATAAATAGAAGCAAATCCTCGGGGCATCCAGCTGGAATCTGTCGCAAAAATAATTCTCCCTGGGCCTACTGTTTGAACGAATTTACTGATCACACTTTCTAGTGTGAGAGGATAGGGCATCCAGCGGATCCATTGGTTTGAACCAGAGGTATCAACATAGACATTAGGACGGGTCCAACAAACTTGAAGCAAATCTTCCATATGAGTACACCCAAAATGAGGAACGACGAAATTTAGATGTGGGAATTCTCTTGATACCTTAGCAATGCTCATGGGAGAGATATTAATTCCATCAGGTGTGCCACCAGCAGCTCCTAGCAATCCAAAGTGGATGAGTACAGGAACATTATACGTTTCACATATCTCCCATAATGGATAGTATTTGGGGTCAGAAAGATGGGTATCCACTAAAGGTCCGAGAAGTTTATATCCTTTTAATTTAAGATCTCTAAGAGCGTGCTCTAATTCTTGCGCAGCATCAGGAGAATCAGGGTGGTGATGAGCAAAACCAACAAATTGTTCAGGGTACATCTTCACAATAGAAGCAAGTCGGTCGTTGCCTCCTCCTGAGACAAATACTGCTTTTTCTACTCCTTTTTTTATAAGATCTTCACTATATAGTTTCGCCATCTCTTGGTCAGATTTTGCAGCTTCTTGATGAGGGAAATTAAATGCTTTTCTCCAGACTTCTCCGTGATCTCTACTACCGGTACTATCAAATTCTATTTTTCCTGGCATTTCATAATCTGGAAACCAGCTTCCTTGAACAGGGAAATGCATGTGGAAATCAACAATAGGGATATTTTGAATCATAAAAGACCTTCCTTTTTAGAGGTTACACCTTTGTTGTCATTGCCTCATAGGTGTAGTTCGAAAATTAGTTACCCTTTGACTCCAGTGAGGGCAATACCTTGAATAATCTGACGTTGGAAAATCACAAATACAATGAATACAGGAATTGTAGCAACAGAAGCTCCCGTCATGACCATCTCCCACTGATTTTGAAATTCTCCATTAAAGAAAGATAGCCCTACTGGAAGAGTATATTTTTGAACATTATTTGAAATAATGAGTGGCCACATGAACGCATTCCAGTTTCCGATAAATGAGAATATTGCAAGAGCAGCAAGAGCCGGTTTTACTAAAGGAATTGCTATTCGGGAAAAAAGATAAAATTCGTTTAACCCATCAATTCTTCCTGCATCTAAAAGATCATCAGGAACTCCTTGGAAAAATTGTTTCATCAGGAAAGTTCCAAATCCAGACATGAGACCTGGGAACATAATTCCCCAATAAGAGTCCACCCAGTTCAGGTTGTTTGACATAATAAACCATGGAATCACGAGCATTTCGGTTGGGATCATCATTGTTGATAAAATCAAAAGAAATACGATTTTCTTTCCTTTAAAATTATATTTACTAAGAGTAAAACCTACTAGTGAGTCAAAAAACAGGACAGAAAGGGTAACGCAAAAGACCAACAAAAAGGGAGTTAAAAAACCACCATGGGAAATTGCTACTTTTAATAATACTAATATAATTCTTTATACTTGGGTTTTTAGGAATAATTGAGAGGGAATATACATCCAGCCCTTGTTTAAAGGATGTTGCAATCATCCAAATAAAAGGAAAAAGCATACAGAGCCCAATTATTGTTAATAATAGTGGGCGAATAATGTGAATGATGGGTGTATTAGTCTTCATTTTTCATCACCTTTAATTGAATGAGTGTAATTAATAATATTATTGCAAATAAGATCACTGTCATCGCAGATGCATATCCCATATCGAATTGTTGAAACGCAGAATTGTAGATATAGAGAACAAGAGGTTTTGTTGAGTTCAGTGGCCCTCCTTCTCCTTGGTAAGACATGTTAAGGACCTGAGTAAATATTCTTAAATATCTAATTGTTCCTGTGATTATAAGGAATACAATTGTTGGTTTTAATAAAGGGAGAGTAATGAAACGTAAGACAGCCCAATTCCCAGCTCCATCAATCTCTGCTGCTTCATAATATTGTTCACTAATACCTTTTAGCCCTGCAAGGAAGATAATCATCTGAAAACCAATGTCAGCCCAAATGGTGGTAACAAGGATTGAAAATAAGGCTTGAGTTTGGCTGAACAAGAATTTTTGTTGAGGAAGGCCAATAGAAATTAAGATTTTATTAAAGACCCCAATAGGTGCTGGCTGATATAACCATCTCCATACCCAAGCTACTGCAACCATGCTTGTGATATAAGGAAGGAAATATACCGCTTTAAAGACATCACTTCCAATTTTCACTTTATCAATGTTATAAGCAAGAATAAATCCAAGGAAAAGGCTTACTGGAAGGCCATACACAACGTACTTTCCAGTATTACTTAACGTTTTCCAAAAGATTTTGTCTTGAAACAATGTAGTATAGTTAGTAAGTCCAATAAAATCTTTATTTTTTGAAACAATATCCCAATCAGTGAGTGATAAAAAGAATGCATAGAATGTAGGGTAAAACCTAATGATGAGATAAAAAATAATTGGGAGAACTAAAAAGAGATATGCCCACAATCGTTTTGTTCTTTCAAGCGATTGCCTTGAAACTGTTTTCATAATGCCTCCCGTTAATACATCCCTGCGTAGAAAGGTAAGATACGCAGAGAACATGCACGGATATCTACATGGTGTAGATACCCATATGTACGATTTTTATTTGTTGCTATAATACTTGTCAAGCATCGCTTGTTCAGTTGCGGCAGCTTCATCTACAGCATCTTTTACTGACACATTATTAAGGGTAACTTGATCATATGCATCAATCCAAACTTTTCTTTGAATATTTTCATCAATAAATTTTGTTGCTTGAGCATATTCTAAGCTTCGAATGAAAGGTCCGTATTTTGGATCGTTCTTGAATTCATCTTTGAGAGCAAGTGCTTTTTTCGCAGGAAGTTCACCAACTGCTTCTAACCACATTGCCATTACAGTATCAGAAGTTAAGAAATCTAAGAATTTAATAGATGCTTCAAGTTCTTTTCCTTCTGTAAAACTTGTGATTCCGTTTGCCCAGAAAGAGGCAAAACTAGACGAGATTCCATTCATGCTAGGTAATTCTGCTACTGCATAGTCTAGAGTTTCAACTTTATCAAGAGTACCTAGTCTGAAAGAACCATCAACGGTCATTCCCATAGCACCTGATTTAAATGCGGTTACATCATCAGTCATGAAGTTAGGCATACCTACTTTATTCACTAGTTCTAAATCTGTAAAGAATTTGAATGCATCATATCCAGCTTGAGAATTATAGGTGACTGTTTTGTTGTCATCTGAGTATGGTTGACCTCCCATTTGACGCAAGAGAACTTCTCTTACCCAATGGTGCATTTGGGCACGTAATTCGAGAGTCATTCCTGTTTGCAGATAGTTCCCGTTCTTATCGGTGACGGTAAGTTTTTTTGCATAATCAATCATTTCTTCAACTGTTGTAGGTGGTTTGTTAGGATCTAAACCAGCTTTTTTAAATAGATCTTTATTCCAAAAGAGAGCTAAAGACCTTACTGCTGTTGGAAGGGCATAGTAAGAACCTTCGAATTTTGCAGCACTTACAAGTGGGAAAAACTCATTCTCAATTCTTTCGTTATTGAATACAGAGGTTGGTAAAGGTTGTAAGTATCCAGAATCAATATACGTAGGTAACCATCCATAGTAGAGGTTTATAACGTTTGGACCTGTTCCTGAGGGGACTGAAGAAGCCACTTTTGTATTATAGTTTTCATATGGGAATGTTTGTTGAATAACCTTAATATCAGGGTTTTGTTCTTCAAACATAGCAATAAGCTTATCCATTAAAACTGACTTTGTTTCATAAAAATACTGCCAGTAGACAATTTCTGTCACTTCGGATGTGCTTGTTTCGCTTTTTTCTTGTTGCCCTCCAGCAAATAGAACTCCAGTTACCATCAAGATAACAAGAGATAACAACAATGTTGTTTTCATTCTTTTCATAAATTCCTCCTATGGAAAATGTATATCATGAAATCCTTACATGGATATCATTTCTGCTTTTTTTGAACATAAATAAGAAATTTTTTTCCTTCAAATGTTCCATTACCCTTATTCCTTCTTCTTTATAATCGATAAGAAGAGATATTGAGTAACTCATTTTCTCTTCTGTCCCAGATTTTCTCATATATAGCCATCCAATCTCTTTCTTGTTGTCAAACAGAGAGATGAATAGAAGATGTGGTTCGTTATCTATGATTTTCTGTTCATATTTCCAGTCTAATAGTTGAACAATTGTTGAATAGATTTCTCTCCAAAGAGAAGAATTTCGATAAAATTGATAAATAATTTTTCCTCTTATTACCTCTTTTCTATTGAAACCCTCTGCTACTGGTGGTTCAAAATTATTCTCAATGAGATATGAAAGTGCATAAAGAGCTGTTAACATTCCATTTCCACTATATAAAGTTCTTTTATCACCAATGGGAAAAGGGAAGACGACATGTCCAGATTTTTCACAGCCTATACCATCTTCATCAGCTTTATGTATGTTGTGTACTAACCATCTATCTCCTACACAGGTGCAAGAGGTTTTAACCTTAATTCCTTCATGAACTTTAGTTGAAAGGGAGAAATCACTTTCTATTGTGTGGACAAATATAAGGTTGTTCTCTTTTTTTCTCATAAAATATGAAGCGATAAGATACCCTAGCGAATCACCATTATAGACAAGAACCTTATCATTAAGCTCATCTTTTTGTTTCCTGTACTGAAGAAGAAAAGCTCTATCTCCATCTCCATCAAGAACAATTGCAAAGGCTTTATGAGCATTTCTCCTTCTTGCTTCATAAAAAAAGCTCAAGTATAGTAGTAGGAAGTGTAGTCTCATAGCTAAGGGTTTGAGAAATATCTTCAAGCAAAGCAACTCCACTGTCTTTATTTATGTTGTTGATACCTGGTGTACACGCAATTGGAATGTGTGCAATAGAGGATGAAGAAAGTACTTCTTTGAATATTGAAGATGCAGCACCATTCGCACAGTCAATCAGTAAGGGACATTCATTGAATATTGTGGTTGGGATAGCTTTACAAGCAGAGAGAAGAGTGGAAGCATAGAGATTTTTTGATCCCACAAGAGAGGTGGAATGAGAGGCTTGTTGCTCTCTTTTTCATTTCTACTCTCCTGTAATACTAGAGAACTTAATACATATTCGCCTAAATCACCTTCAGGGTAAAGTTTCTTTCCATCAACAAATAATTTGATTCCATTATAGGATGATGGGTTGTGACTTGCTGTAAGCATTATCGCAATCCCTTGGTGTTCCATACTATATTGAGCTATATATGGGGTAGGAATTATACCGAGATCAATCATTGTAATTCCTTTGTCACTTATAGCTTTATGAATGATTTTTTTCAAGGGTGATTTTTGATAATAATCTCTCCCATCCTCTCCAAAAGCAATATGAGTAATGTGAGTGTATTGTGAACCAGATAATACCATTTTTATAAAAGCCGAAATATACAGGTAACAAAATTTTGGAGTGAGAATATTATTGTGTACAAATTCTATGAGCGCTTGGTGTGAACTTATTTCTTTAGAATCAACAATAGCTCTCACTCCATCTGTCCCTTGTAATTTCCATCTAGTAATTTCAAATATTGATGAGAAATCATCAATATCGAGGAGTTCTTTCTCATCCATTCCACTGATAAGCTCTTTCAACATTTGAGCATCAATTATCATATCTGAATGAGAAATATTGTTGGCAGTTTTGAGTACTTGATCAATCGATGTCTCTTGTATTCCTTCTTCTTGCCAAGTTTTCCTTAGCAAGAGAGGTTCAAGTATTTCCATTCTGTTTTTAGATAAGAAAACTGCCATTAATTGCTCCTACGATAATAGTGTTAAAGCTGCATGCAAGTTATCTTCAACAAACTTGCGTCTTGATGGTGCAACAGTATGTTCTCCTGGATTCCATTCTGAGAACCAATATCCTATTCGACCATCTGAGTTGTGGCTTAACATAAGATGGTCCCACGCTTTATCAACAATCTCAGAATCTACTCCGGCTTTTTCAGCTTCATGTATTGCATCTCTTACCTTTTGAGTAAGTTCCCAAATAGATTGAGCTTCTCCTTCTGTGAAAGTCTCTATTTTTGTGTTACCTAAGTAATCTGGAAGACTTATAGTTGTAAATTCAAGTTGAGAATCAATGACTTCTTCGATCCATGACGGAGTGATACAATCTAATGCACTCAACTTTTCTAAAAACTCATCCATTACTTGAAATGTGTTCTCGAACCCACTATTGAATCGATCAATAAAAATAGTTTCAGCATCACGTTTAAACAAAAGAGTCCCATTTGGATGTGCCTCCGCAAATTTCTTCACACCCTCGATTACTGTATCGACTGGGAGAAGTCCTTTCATCATAAGTTTAAAGAAACGGGCCGGAGTATCTGGGAGTTGATACACAGCAGGGACTGCCTTAAGAGTTCTGTTATTCCCTAAATCAACCTCACATGGGAAGTAGGGGTCTTGTGAAATTCCCTTCTCTGCTAATCCTTTTGCTATTTGCGAAGAGAGGGCAACAAACCATGTTATCCCGTTCTTATATAGTACCTCTCCCATTTCATGGCTAAATGCAAATTCAGGAGGGAGGAATCCTTCTGTATTTGTGTGTAGAATAGACCTGTCTAATTCTAAACCTTTCTCCATTTGTTTAGAGAACTCTCTTTCATTGAGTAATTGGGGGATTGGGTTGAGTATATGTATAGGTTCCAAGTTGGAATTCCTTTCCTTTGTGATCTAAGATAAATTTAAGGACGTGTGGATATTCATTTTCTAGTAGTTGCGAGGTAAACCCTGAAACAAATAAATTTGCTTTTAAGCCATGTTTTGCATACAGTTCTAGAAGTTTGCTTATATCCTTCTTCAACTATTTGTTTTTCATCTCCAACTTCAATTTCGCATCTTTGTACATTAAAATTAAATGCAAATCCTAGTTTAATCATGTGGTTTCCTCTTTACTTTTGAGTGTTATTATAATACTTATTATAAATCTTTTAATAAGTATGTCAATGTTTTTTTTGAGTTTTTTTATTCTTCGTATAATTGCTTTCTATACATGAAATATAGAATCAACGAGGATACGATTACTCATTAATTTCTTTTTTATTGAGATTGAATAATCTTAATTGTTCTAGTGTGTTAAATAGTTCTCTCACATTTCCTGGCCACTCATAGTGAAGCATGGCTTTTAATGTAGAATGTTCAATAGTTCTTGTATCTTGATGATTTTTCATATAGTGGCTAATTAATAGAGGAATATCTTCTTTTCTTTGCCGTAGAGGAGGAAGTGATATCACAACTTTATTGATTCGATTGTAGAGATCAAATCTTAGTTTTCTTTGTACTACTAACTGTTTTAAATCAATATTACTTGCACTTATGAATTTGAAGTTGCTATATTCTTTTTCATCACTTCCTAGTTGGGTGAATTGTTTTGTTTCAAGAAGACGAAGAAGTTTCCCTTGTATGGGTAAGCTTAAATCTTCGATTTCATCTAAAAACAGAATTCCTCCATGGGCTCGTTTTACACACCCTTTTAAATCTTGTACAGCATCAGTATAGGCTCCCTTTCTTGCTCCAAAGAGATATGCATCTGCTAAAGAAGAGGGGATATTCGAGCAATTGACGACTTCAAATGGAGCATTTTTTATTGATTTCTCTTTCAATAGCAATGCAACAACTTCTTTCCCGGTTCCACTCTCTCCGTTAATATGTATGGTATTAAAGTGTGGTCCTATGCAGGAGACTATATTCCTCACCCTTTCTATGAGAAAGGAATTTCCTACTAATGTTGATGTACTTCCCTTTATTTCAAGTTTTTCTATCATTTGAAGATTGATGTGTGGCTTAATGGCCTCTATAGAACTTACACTCACTGCGCAAGAGAGGAGCTGCTCTATAGAGAAGGGGCGATACAAGATAGCAATACTTCCTTCGCTTGCGAAGGAACTTAAGTTCTGTTTCTGTGTTGGTATGAGTATTTTGGGTCCGGGGATATGAGATGAAATTAGGTATTCTAATAAAGGAAGGACACCATTAGTGGAAAACCCTTCATCAATAATAAGTACAGGATGTGGATCTTTAAGAATTTTCTCACTCATTCTTTGAATGAGCGTTCTATCTGTTGCACTAATGCATCCTTTCTCTAATTGAGTATTTATTGATGCTCTTAGGCGCAAATCTTTTGTAAATAGGTACATAGCCATGTCTTAACCCTGATGCCTTAATATGTAAAGTTGTGTATATCATAGTTGGAGAGTAAAGATGGTACAATGTCTCAGTTATGAGACAGCAGGTCAATGATATATTGTTGAATTATTGAAACAGACACTATTGCAGCTGTTTCAGTTCGTAGAATATTTGTATTAAGGAACACACTTTTTGCTCCTTGCTTCAATAAAGATTCTACTTCTTGCTCACTAAAGCCTCCTTCTGGGCCTACAGCAACATATATTGGGGCTTTCTCTTCTTCTTTAATAAGCATTGTCACAATTGAAAATAGAGAGGCTGGGTTTTCATCAGGAATCTGATGAAGAACAAGGAGCCTATGAGGATGTTCAATTCTTTTCATAAGATCTTTAATATCAACACTGTGGTTAATCTTTGTCATAACAGGAGAGCTGCTTTGTTGAAGAGCTTCTTTAACAATACTTTGATATCGACTTATCTTACTCTCTTCTTTTTTAGAAATGTCTGCAACACAATAGGCAGAATTGAGAGGTGTTATTGAATGAATTCCAATTTCAGTACATTGTCGGATAATATTCTCCATCTTCTTTCCTTTAGGGAGTCCTTGAAAAAGATGGATTTCAGGAAAGTATCCTCTGTATGCACTGAGGGTGTCTGTAGTACTTGAATACGAGTCTTCCTTTTTTTTCAGCGTTGGCGATTAAATAATTTTGTGCAATTAACGAAATGGTTAATTCAAAGAATATTCCATGTTTATCACGAGTAGTAACTGCAGAACCTTCTTTAAGGCGAAGGACATTCACTAAATAGTGAAAGTCCTTTCCTGTTAATTTTATTGTCTGTTCTCCATTATAATCTGGAGGGAGCATGAACACTCGCATCTATTCTCCTGTGGTCAAAAAATCTACTGCTCGTTTTAATACTGGATCAAAATCGATATCAGCTAAAGGTCTTTCTTCAAAAGGAAGTTCTCTTAAGTACTCTCTTCGAAGAACTATTCTATATACCAATTCGTCTAAAGGTGCATCTTTTGGCACATATTCTTCAATAAATTTTTTATAATCTTGTTCTGTCCCTGCAGGGTTCTCTTTTGCAAAAGTTTCAGCTACACCACTGTTGATAAATTCTAGGTAGGATTCCATATTCTCTTCATCAACTTTCATTCCTTGTATTTCAATATCTACAGGAATCCCTACTTTATGAATATCATCACCATTAGGGGTTTTATACTGGCTCCATGTAAGAGTGTAATATCCATCTGCAAAAGGAGAGACTACTTGTATCAATCCTTTCCCATATGTTGGAGTTCCTATAAGAGTAGCTCTGTTGTTATCTTTGAGTGCTCCGGCTAAGATTTCTGAACTGGAGGCACTACCTCCGTTCACCAACAATACAATTGGGAGATCTTTAGGAATAAGGGTTGATCTTGATGCTACATATACCTTATCTCGTTCAACATTTTTTGAATGAATCTGAACAATTTTTTCCATCATCTAATATCATATCTGCGATGCGAAGGGTGCTGTCAACAATTCCTCCAGGATTATTTCTTAAGTCAATGATAAGAGAAGAGAGAGAATTGATGTTTATGTTCGTCAATTCTTCTTGTACTTGTTTCGCTGTTGATTCGGTAAATTGGGTAATTTGCACGTATCCGATATTATTATCGAGATTCGAGGCAGAGACTGTAGGAATTTGGACATTCTTACGAGTCACTTTTACATCAAACGTAACTTCTCCTCTTTTAATAGTGAGGACAACGACTGTTCCAGCTTCTCCTTTGAGAGATTTTGATGCTTCGTCTGCTTCTAAATCATCTACTGGTTCTCCATCTATGTGACTAATTAAGTCCCCACTCATCAATCCAGCACTTTCCGCAGGAGATCCGGGAAAGACACTAGTAATATTGATCATATATGTTTTTGGGTCAGAGAAGTCTCTGTAATCTAGGTAGTTCTTGGATATATATGCTCCAATTCCACCATATGTACCAAGAGTATCTTCACTAAAATCGGTACTCTCTTTTGATACAATATAGGCAGAGTACTCATCTTTTAATCCTTCAAACAAACCTTTTGCCATTTCTTCATATACTGCCTTATGGTCTATATCAAAAAGGAAGTCCCTCTCAACAAGACGATAAAGTAACTCGAGCTTACGAATGTTTTGAGTTATTTCATCCCCTTGTTCAATCTGTGTCTCGTTTGATGATGCAAACAGAGAAGGGATTATTTGTTCACTGACACCCCCTGAATTAAGGACTGAGGTGACACTTATTGCAATAATAAAAATAATACTTACTAATTTTAACTTTTTCATACTTATTAATATAATTCAAAACCAATTAACCGGCTACTGTTATCATTCATAGTTGACCTACATCCATTATGACAATACACTTACTCGATATGGTAAATTATATAGCTTATCCAACTTGGATTTCCCCTTATGTAATCAGTTCTCTTCCAATTAGATGGTATTCTATGATGTATCTTGTGGCATTTGCGCTTACTTACATCTTGTTTATAAGACAAAGGAATAGAGGTAAAATTTCAATTAGTAATGATGATACCCTTACCCTTTTTTTGTATGCAATTACTGGTCTTATTTTGGGAGCTCGTCTTTTTTTCTGCACTTTTATATGAAGGAAGTGCATATTATTGGGTTCGTCCTTGGTTAATATTCTGGCCATTTCGTAATGGATCCTTCGTTGGCCTGCCAGGGATGAGTTATCATGGAGGATTAGTAGGAGCCGTGTTAGGAACTCTCATATTCTCTAAACGCTATAAGTTTTCTTTTTTCATGTCGGAGATATCTTGGTTACTGCAATCCCACTAGGATATACAGCAGGACGACTTGGGAACTTTATTAATGGGGAGTTATGGGGACGAATAACAACAGTTCCTTGGGGTATGATATTCCCAGCATCTCCCCGTTTTTCTACTAATATAGAGTGGGTTCGAAATTTTGCTGATTCTATCGGGATGAGTTATCAAATTGGAGATCTTATTAGTTTACCTCGTCATCCTAGCCAGTTATATGAGGCTCTTTTTGAAGGAATTATCCTTTTTATTATTATGTATTTTATTGTTCAACCAAAACGAAAATGGCCAGGTTTTTCAGTGGCTTGGTATCTCATAGGATATGGAGTTTTTCGTTTTGCTATAGAGTATGTAAGGCAGCCTGATTCTCATCTCGGGTATATTATTACAGGTGAAAAGCGAGTTCTTCTATTGAATTTTTCCAATCTCTGCTGAATATTTCAATGGGACAAATTCTTTCTCTCCTTATGATAGTCAGTGGGATAGCCCTATTCCCCTTAACAAAGAAACTATACCTGATTGAACAAGAGAAAATAGCAAAAAGAAAAAGCGAAACCAAAAAAAGAAAAAAAGGAAAATAGAAAAGAAAAAAATGATTACAGTTGGACAAAAAATAGAATCTCTTCACTCTTTTATGAAAAGTGAGAATATTGATGCTCTCTATGTGAGTGGTACAGACCTCCATTTATGTGAATATGTAGCCCCTCGTTTTCGAACTCGAGAATGGATAACCGGATTTACTGGATCTGCAGGAACAGTCATTCTAACTAAAGAAGAAACACACCTTTGGGTTGATTCTCGCTACCATATTCAAGCAGCACTCCAAGTAGAGAATACCCAATAAAGTTAGAAAAGCTGGGCGTAGAAGGGGTCTTAGATCCCTTTGAATGGATTGCACAACAATCTTCTGCAATTAAGGCTCTTGGAATTGATAAAAATTCAATTAGTATTGCTGCGTATCGTAATATAGAAGAGATAACTCGTAAAAAGGGCATCAAAATTGTGCTACTTGATGATTACTTTGATTCAATATGGCTAGATCGACCACTTTCTCCTTTTTCTCCAGTCATTGAAATGAAAGAGAGCATTGCTGGGAAATCAAGAAAACAAAAGATAACTACAATTCAACATGCACTAAAAGCAAAAGGTGCTGATGCTACAATCATTTCGACGCTAGATGATATCGCATGGATAACTAATCTACGAGGAGGAGATCTTCCTCATACTCCTGTATTCTTCTCTTACATGGTCATCACTCAAAATGAAGCTACATTATGTACTCAACGAAGTCGTTTTGACGAAGCTCTACTTAAGAGTCTTTCCATAGACATGAAGATAGTTGAGTATGAAAGTGTGGGTGAAATAGTTTCTACAATGTTAGCAACAAGTTCCTCTCTTTACATTAGTCCTGAACAGACTACAATGAGTATATACCAATTAGTAGAGGGGCGAATTGGTATTGTTGAAGGGGAGAACATTTCTACAGCTTTAAAAGCGGTAAAGAATGAAGTTGAAGTTGAGGGGATGAGAAGAGCTCATCTTCTAGATGGAATTGCCCTTGTAAAACTTTTTGCTCACATTGCTAAAGGTGAAGAAACCTTATCTGAAGTCTCTATTGCAAAGAAATTGGAAGCATTCAGAGAAGAACATGATGAATACCTATCACCCTCATTTTCTCCCATAGCAGGATTTGGTCCTCATGGTGCGATGGAGCACTATAGCGCAACTAATGAAAGTTCCTCCCTATTAGAAGGGGACTCTCTTTTAGTACTCGATACAGGTGGACAATACGAAAGCGGAACAACTGATGTGACGAGAACATTGTGTTTTACAGAACCCTCTGCTGGTATGAAAAAAGATTACACGCTTGTTCTTAAAGGAAATCTTGCTCTCTCTGCGATACGATTCCCCAAAGGAACATGTGGATACCAACTTGATGTTCTTGCACGTCAGTTTTTATGGCAGGCTGGATTGTTATATAGTCATGGAACAGGTCACGGAGTTGGGTATCGACTCAATGTTCATGAAGGGCCTCATAATATTTCTCCAAAAACAATAAAGGTTCCCCTTGTCCCTGGTATGATTATGAGTAACGAGCCGGGACTTTATAGGAAAGGGGAATATGGAATTCGACTTGAGAATTTGATTACAGTCTTTGAAGAGGGAATCACACCCTTTGGTCCTTTCTATGCCTTTGAAGTTCTCACTCTCTGTCCTTTTGATACTCGCCTTATAGAGACGAATTTAATGAGCGAAGAAGAAATTTCAATGCTCAATGCATATCACGGATGGGTGTATAGTGAATTAAAAGATCACCTTCCAAAAGAAGCAAAAGAGTGGCTAGAGAGAGCGACTTTACCACTGAGTAAATAAACTATATATTTAATAAACTATATAAAGAATTAATTTAAGGAGTACGACATATGGTTGACCCGTTGAAACACAACAATAAAATAAAAAGAGAAGGCCCTATCGTTTTGGTTATTATGGATGGGGTTGGATTTGGAAAATACAGTGAAGGAGATGCTGTAAAAGAGGCTAAAACAGGCACTCTTACACAATTGTACGCATCAACCCCATGGACCAAGCTTAAAGCGCACGGTGTTGCAGTTGGTCTCCCTAGTGACGATGATATGGGTAATAGTGAAGTTGGACATAATGCAATTGGATGTGGAAGAGTGTTTTCTCAAGGAGCAAAACTTGTTGCAGAAAGTATCGCTAGCGGTGCTATGTTCAGTGGAGAAACATGGACGAATCTTGTTAAGAATGTTAATACTCATGATAGTACTCTTCATTTCATAGGTCTTTTAAGTGATGGGAATGTACATTCTCATATTGATACACTAAAGAAGATGATTGTAAAAGCAAAAGAGCATAATGTGAAACATGTAAGAATTCACGCCCTGCTTGATGGTAGAGATGTAGGTGAATTAAGCGCTCTAGAATTTTTTGACCCTTTTGAAGAATTTTTGAATGAATTGAATGATGATTCTTTCAATGCAAAAATCGCAAGCGGTGGTGGAAGAATGGTCATCACAATGGATCGATATAATGCAGACTGGTCAATGGTTGAAAAAGGATGGAAGACCCATGTCTTAGGAGAAGGAAGATGTTTCCCATCAGCTCATATAGCAATTGAAACATTAAGAAAAGAGACCGGAAAAATTGACCAAGACCTTCCTCCTTTTGTAATTGAAGAAGATGGAAAACCTGTTGGGCAGATTGTCGATAATGATAGTGTTATTTTGTTTAACTTCAGAGGTGATAGAGCTCTTGAGATAACAAAAGCATTCGAAGCAGAAGAACTTACTGAGTTTGATAGAGTAAGAAGACCTAATGTTCAGTATGCTGGAATGATGGAATATGATGGAGATCTTCATGTACCAAAACAATATCTAGTACAACCACCTACAATTAATAGAACAATGGCTGAATATCTATGTGCAAGTGGCATCAAACAGTTCTCAATTAGCGAAACACAAAAATTTGGACATATTACCTACTTTTTCAACGGAAACAGATCGGGGCAATTTGATAAGAACTTAGAGACCTATGTAGAAATACCTTCAGATAATGTCCCTTTTGAGCAACGTCCATGGATGAAATGTGCTGAAATTACCGATGAAGTAATAAAAACTATTGAAAGTGGTGAATACCAATTAATTAAACTAAATTATCCTAATGGGGATATGGTTGGTCATACTGGGAATTACCAAGCAGTAGTATGTTCTATGGAAGGGATGGACTTACAGATTGGAAGACTTAAGAAAGCTGTTACTGAAGCAAAAGGAGTTCTTCTTCTTACCGCAGACCACGGTAATGCTGATGACATGTTTGAACATGGGAAAAAGGTGAAGTTTCTAAGAAAGCAGATGGAACACCTCAGGCAAAAACCTCTCACTCATTAAATCCTGTTCCTTTTATTGTGTATGATAGTGACTATAAAGGAGAATATGATCAGGCTCTTAATTCTGGGTTAGGTATTTCTTCAATTGCTAGTACAATCATGAACTTCTTAGGTTTTGAAAGTCCAGAAGATTACGATAAAAGTATTATTAAGCTCAATTGAGAAATAATTCATCTAAAGTTGATTAAATCGTCTTCTTGATAAACCGAAGAAGACGCCAACTGTATAGAAAAGAGAAGAAATAAGAGACGGTGTCGGTTTTGAGAAAGAGATAAAACCGATAGCTCCAATGAGAATCAACATTACTCTTAATGCTTTTAGCATATTATGTTGTGTTGATTCTCTTACATAAATTGCCCAATAATTAATACAACTCACTATAGCAATTAGACTAAGGCAAGAGATAAACAATATCTTATTAGTCCATCTAATACTATGCTGTGGATAAAGAGAAATATTTACTTCCATCATGGTTGTAACAAAAAGTGCTAGTACCCCAATAAGCAGAATATAGCGTCCCATTTTTGAAGAGTTTATTCCCAACGAAAAAATACCTGAAACGACTAACAGTGCAAATGAAAAATAAGCCGTAAATAGATAGAGGCGAGCTAAAAAAGTAAAAACTGATGGAAAAGATACGACCAACCAAGAGATAGTTAACTAAAGAAGGTATGGCTAGAAATGAAAAAGAGACGAATACAATGGGAAGAAGAACCTTTTCAACTTCATTTCTAGATGTGGGAGGAAGGGAAAGAGAGTTGATAAACCCTACAAAGGTAGCAATAAGCATTACTATCGTAGAAACAAGATAAATTGGAGAGATGTTGCTGAGATAGTTGTTTACCATAGAGTCTATTGGCTGTATTAACACTATTCGTAAGAGCAATGAAAGGGTTAGCATGATAAAGGATAGACAGAAGAGACCAAATATACCTATATAGAATCCTTTTATTCCCTTTTTATTCATAACTAAATTACATTATTTGATGGTAAGGAGTCTTTTGATCCTCGCTTATAATTCTAGAAGTAAATGCCGCACCTAAAATTGCAATACTTGAATCAATAATCGCAGCGAGCCCTTGGATAAAGGGGAATAACAATATTATGAAAGCTCCAGGAGTTTGTAATACACTTCCAAATAATCCACTATAGGTGAACATTATAATAAAAAGGACCTCAAAACGGGGTGCAAATGATGATAATAATGATACGAGAGAGGCAAAAGAGCTACAAGTAATAATGAAATAAGGGTGAGAGGTTCAGATCCATTGTTTCTAAATATGAGGAGAAGAGTAAAGGTTGCCACCATGGCACTTCCCCCTTTCCCAATAATTGTATAGAGAGGGAAAGCTGTTCCTGCAACTCTTTTCTTGACATTACTATTATGCTCACCTAAAGCAATCATGCTTATTGTACTCTCTAGAGTACTCATATAAAAAAAAGCTTGTTACAATGCTAGCAAAAGAATTAAACAAGATTCGGTAAGGATTTCCTTTTCTAAATCCTGTCAAGAGAGCAAATAAGAACGGAAGAATCAAAATTAAAGAGATTAGCACCACAGAAATATAGAGAATTGAAATTGGAAGAGCTTCGTATAGACCTTTTATCAAATTAGATTGCATAGAAATAAAGGTACTTAAGAAAAAGAGGGCTATTGCTGCCAAGTGAGTAAGAATTCTACTTAATCGCATCATTACTTCTGCAAAAGAATTAGTAACGACATATGCAGGTCTCAATGCTTCATAATCAGGTTTTAATGCATATCCAATAATCGCAGCAATGACAAGTAAAGGGAGAAGAGACGATGTACTTTTTGTAAATTGAGTAAAAGCATTATTTGAAAAAAGAAGAGTTCTAATACTCTCAAATGAAACACTTTGCAATACAGGGACTTTTTTGAGATGCTACTTGAGAGAACTGAATAAAAGACTCAGGGATGAGCAAGGAAAAGACCCATAGCACTAAAAGGAGAGAACTATTGTTGTAAATAAACTCCAAAATAATGTTGAGAAGAAAAGAATTGGAGCATCTTTGTGTCTCCTAAGAGAGGCACTTTCTGCAGAGAAGAGGATAAATACAATAGGAAAAAGAAGAAATAGAGAAATCTCTTTTACCATTGGCACCATATAAGTTATAAAAGATATATATGGTTCCCATGTTCCTAATAATAGTGTTGCAGCAAATCCAAAAAGTATAGACCCTGTGTATAATATCCATGTTTTCATAAAAATACCCTATATTATAGAAGTTGATAAGTCAATGAGAGTTATTACTTTACTCATTCTATAAGCCCATCTATTTTATACTCTGCCTTCGAATCTCTTACAAGCCATGAAGTCGCCATCTTGATCATTCTATCTCTGGCAACAGGCCCTATATTCATAGCTACAGATAATGTAATTAAGTATATTGCTTCTTGTAAAGATTCTTTTCGATAATATAATACGTTGTTATGCTTATTGTATCCAATAAGATCTCTAAATCCTTTATCTTCTAATAGATTCTTTAAGCATTCCTTATAATTCGGCTCCTCTTTTTTCAATTCATCAATGATGTATTGTGGAATTGTTGCAAGGAAGATTGCTCTGTGTAAGAGATGCCTTAATCGATAATCTACATCAATCCCTAAAGAAGAAGCTACATGCTGATACATTCTCTCTAATGCTAGTTTATCTACTGTTGCTAGAGCATGCTCATAGCCACTTTGTTGGTCGATAAAAACATTCAACAATAACGATGTGTTAATAAGAATGGGGAGTTCTTTCATTAAAAGACCACCAGAAAGTAAAAGGTGTAGCTCATTTTTTGCTAAAAAGCATGAAGTGAGATTTTGCATGCTTTGAAGCATATCTTTAGGTTGTACTTCTTTGAAAATCGGTACAATCGATTCTTTTGTTTTATCAGAGAGTTCCTCGTATACTATTGAGAAACGAGCATATGCTTCTCCAGCTAATAACACAAATTTTCTAATATCTTTGCTTGTAATCTCTTTTTGAGTTACCACATCTCTCATAAAATCTAACATACTACTAGATGAAAAATTTTCTAATGCCTTATGGAGCGGTCTCATTCTAATCCAAGTTAAATCACGCTCAAATGATGCAGTCCCTTTCCCTTCAAGGTGCCTATAGAGTGCTTCATAAGACCCATCTATATCATACACTTCTCTGACGTGGAGAAAGACTTTTGTTTCATATCCTTGTAAAGAGACTTGAAGACCATCATCATATATATCAGTTGATTTTGCGATGTAGGTAAGATTATGAGGGAATTGTTCGTAAAGAATGTATGTGTTATCTGAAAAATTGAGCCCTAGACTATGAGCAATCGAAGTGGTTCGTATCTCACGTCCACCATCTTCCGTTCTGTGTAGTTTTGGTGCACTTGTCTGTATACGACCGGAAGCTGCTTCATAACTATTATTGTAGAGAATAAGGGCTCTACTTGAAGTGATTCCATTAACATAAGCAAACACTGATTCTCTGACAGTACCATAATCGACAACATCAAATATCTCAAAATATTGTGAACCACTGAAAAGATAACGTAGTCTTAATAGGGGGAAAATTCTTCTATAATGTTCTCCAATAAGGTGCTCATTAGGGTATTCATTCCAATATGCTTTCGAGTATTCCATTCCGTATTTTTCATGAAACCCTTCAATCTGACCATGCCCATACATTGGCAGTCCAGGCATTGTTGATAAAAGTGTTGCTACCCCAAAATATTTATCCCCATCACCAAATTGTTCAATAGCAGTATCTTCGTCAGGGTTGTTCATAAAGTTGACAAACCGTTTCAAGACTTCGGGGTCAAATGAGAGGGTATTTTTGATAGTATCACGATACTCTTTGTTTGCTTGGTTTTTAAGCATATTCATAAAAGCAGAATTATATACTCTATGCATTCCCAGAGTGCGAACAAAATAGCCTTCCATCATCCAAAAAGCCTCTGCTAAAAGTAGTGTGTCTGGTACTTCAAGAGCAACTCTATCAACGACCTCCCTCCAAAATTCAATAGGAATTGCTTTATTAAATTCTTCATCACTCATTGTATATCCAGCTCGTCCTGGGATATCACCTGCCGTTCCAGGACGAGGATACCAAAGGCGTTGTACATGACGTTTTGCTAAGGTCATTGCAGCATCAAATCTAATAATATGGAAGTTTCTTGCCACATGCAATATTTGTTGAATGACAGCTTCTCGAGTGTTTGGATTGAGGAAATCTAGTTGAGCGGTATCATTCCAGGGCATCGATGTTCCATCATTCCCATGGAAGATATAGGAAGTTTCATGTGTTTCTTTATTTACTCTTCGGTAGGTGACAGCAGCGTCTGTTCTGTCATAATAGTGATCTTCGATTTTCACCTCCACTCGTGGATCTGGTGAAAGATCTTCACCATTAAAAGAGTAAGATGGATACGGGCAGTAGGGTGATTTGATAAAATACTCAGGATGGTAAAGAGCCCAATCACTATCAAGACCAGTATGATTAGGAACCATGTCACTTGCTAGACGTATATGGCGCTGTTTGCATCTTTCATTTAGATTGTTGTAGGCATTCCAGCCACCGATACTCATTGCAATATTATAGCTTTTTAATGAATATGCTGAAGCTTCTGCCTCAGGATTACCACAAAGATTCTTAATCTTTTTGGAAGCTTCACTTCGTTCCCAAAGTCCAATGAGCCACAAACCATTAAATCCTCTTTCCCTTAAGATATCGAGTTCCTTATCTGGAATCTTATCTAATGTATTAATGCGATACCCATATGTTTTTGAGAGCTGGTCAAGCCATACAAGAGCGCTTTTTGCAATCATAACAACATTTGGCATCCAGTCCTCATCCATACTAAAGGCTTCATACTCATGTTCTATATGGTCATATGTTGTGGTTTTCGCAGGTCCAGGTCCGCCGGAAAAACGAGGTTTTTTCTCTTCATTAACGACATCAATTGCATGTAATAACGATTTTCTTAGACTCGGTGGAACCATTGTCTCCCAATTGGTGAGAATATATTGAATTTGGTCTACTAAAGAATTTGGATGCGCTTTCGATGGCGCTGTAAGAAAAGAGAAAAGATCTTCATTTTTGTCCTTAACATGCGTTGTTGTTTTTGTATAATTTTCTAGAATAACTGTGAAAGCTTTATATGCAGGTGGGAAGGAAATTCCTTCTGGAATAATAAACGGGGTAATTTCTTTTACAAGAGCTGGGTTTTCAATCATGACATGATGAATAAACAATGCTCTCGTATTCTCTTGAATTTCAGGTTTTTTATCTTCATCTGATTTCTTTATATAGGTTGGAAATTCCTTTTCATAAAAAGTGAGCACTTTTTTTAATAAGATGGTGCTTTTCAATTTGCCCAGAAAGCTGTGTAAAAAAGTGAGCATTTCTCTCATTCAAATATTCAGAAACAACTGTTTGATATAATAGATGGAGAATTCCACTTGCATGTAATGAAGCTGCTGAGATGTATTCTTGTTTCTTTCCCTTATTTTTTTGGTTCTCATTATACATGTATGCTACAATTTTTGCCTGCTCATACATATTATCAAGTTGTTTGTTTTGTATCAAAAAGAGGTTCTTTGTATGTTATTTCTTCTCTAGCTTTTAGTGCGATACGGAAATCTCTTGATTGCATGTAAATCCCCCAATGTAATGGTGTTGCGATAGTGAAAACCCAAAACCTATGTATCTATAATAAACCACACTGTCGATAATTGGTATCCTTTCTCCCCTTTTTTATAAAGAGACAAAGATAAAACGGATAATACTAATTAGATTATAGTCTCTCTTTTACTCAAGAGAGTATGCATTAGGAAGCACCCCCTTTCTTATATATTCATGTACAAGATTAATTGCGTTATCAAAAATGAGAGGAAGTAATGATTCTTCTGTTGGTGAGAATCTGGAAAGAACATAGGATGCAACGTCTTGTTGTTTTGGTCTTGAAATCCCAATACGTAAACGAAGAAAATCCTTTGATGAAAGATGACTTGCAATAGATTTTAGGCCATTATGACCAGCTAAACCTCCCCCTTTTGGAGTACTACTTTAGAGAAAGGAAGTTCCAAATCGTCATGAACGATTAACAGTTCATCAACGGGAATTGAAAAATAACGAACCATAGCACTAACACTCACTCCACTTTCATTCATATAGGTGTGAGGAAGAAGTACGCGATAAGAAGAATTCTCTAGCATAACTTGCCCATGAAGCCCATGGAATTTTTGTACAAGATTATTCTCTACATGAGCAAAATGGTGGTGAAAGAAGAGCCAGCCACTATTATGACGAGAAAGGGCATAAGAAGGGCCTTTGTTGCCTAAAAAAGCAATCATAGAAATATTCATATTTTCATCATAGTGAAACACCCTTTGCAGTACAATGTTTTTTTAACCTCATCTACAGTTATATCGCTATGAAGGTTAACGAATGAATCCTTGTTTCTAGAGAGGATGAGAAGATGACTCTTGTACGATGGTATAATATTGATATAAACTACTATTTCAATGGGGATAAGATGACAAGAAGTGAATATTTAAAAATTTTAATGGCAAAAGTATTACTCTTAGATGGTGCGATGGGAACAACTGTTCAGTCACTTCACTTACAAGAGAGTGATTTTCAAATTGATTCAACACCTCCTGCATTAGGTTGTATTGATATATTATCCCTTACTAGAAGTGATGTTGTTTTTGATATTCACCATACATATCTATTAAGTGGCAGTGATATTATTGAAACTAACACCTTTGGGGCAAATGCCTTCTCTTTAGAAGAATATGGTTTGGCTGAATATGTATATGATATGAATTTAGCGGCGGCCGAAGTCGCTCGTGCTGCTGTTGAATTAGTTGAAGAAGAAGATGAAAGTCGTTATGCCTTTGTGGCGGGAGTATTAGGACCCACAGGAAAAGCCTTGAGTTTTTCAACATCCACAGATGATCTAAGTGCAAGAAGTGCTTCATTTGATGAATTTGTTGAGATGTATAGAGTCCAAGTGAAAGGCCTTCTTGATGGGAATGTTGACCTCATACTAGTAGAAACAGTATTCGATACGTTGGTCGCTAAAGCTGCATTATTTGCAGTATTTGAAGAAATGAGAGAAAGAAACAAAGTACTCCCTGTAATGGTTTCGGCAACCTTTAGTGATAAAAGTGGGAGAACCTTATCGGGTCAAACCTTGAAAGCTCTTGTTTCATCTCTATCAAGTTATCCTCTTTTCTCCTTAGGGTTAAACTGTTCGACCGGTCTTGAAGAAATGCTTCCTCTAATAGAGGAGTTAGATGCTATAAGTCCATTTCCTATCAGTGTACATCCTAATGCAGGATTACCAGATATTGATGGAAACTATCAACAGAGCGCTCAGCTTTTTACTTCATTGCTCTCTCCTTTATTGGAAAGAGGATTGTTGCATATTATCGGCGGGTGTTGTGGTTCTACATATGAGCATATAAAAGCTCTCAGCCAATTAATAAAAAAAAATGCCACCACCAATAAGAATTCCTAAAGAGAAGAGCTTTACATTAAGTGGATTAGAACCACTAAAAGAAGGAGACAATACATTTTTCATTGTAGGAGAAAGGGCAAACGTTAGTGGCTCTAAGATGTTTAAGCGGCTCATTAGTGAAGGACATTATGATAAAGCACTCTCAATTATAAAGAAGCAAGTGTTAATGGGAGCTCATATCATTGATTTGTGTGTAGATGATGCTCTCCTTGATGGTGAAAAGGAGATGAAGATTCTTCTTAGAGGATTACTTGCGGATCCTGAAGTCGCAAAAGTCCCTATTATGATTGATTCCTCAAATTGGAATGTGATTGTCTGTGCTCTTAAAGAGCTACAAGGAAGAGCTATTGTAAATTCCATCAGTCTAAAAGATGGGGATGAGTTATTTAAGGAAAAAGCCCGTTTTATTGAATCTATGGGTGCGGCGATGGTTGTGATGCTTTTTGATGAACATGGACAAGCAGACACATTTCAAAGAAAGTGTGAGATTGCGACAAGATCATATGAACTCTTAATAGAGAATTCTATCACTTGTCCTACTTCAATAATTTTTGACCCAAATATTCTCACTATAGCAACAGGGATGGAAGAGAGCGCCACTTATGCAAAAGATTTTTTAGATGCTACTGCTTGGATAAAAGAAAAGTATCCAGATGTAAAAGTAAGTGGAGGCTTGAGTAATTTAAGTTTTAGTTTTAGAGGCAACACCTATATAAGAGAAGCAATCCATGCTGTGTTCTTGGAAGCAGGCCTTTCTTATGGGTTAGATATGGCTATCATTAATCCTAGTACTATTATACATGTGAGAGATCTTGAACAAAATCACTATAATATCATTAAGGAAGCTCTTTTATTAACACAACAGAATCCAACAAAAGCAACGCAGGATCTCATTGAGTTAGCAATTAACACACAAGATATTAAAAAAAAGAAAACAGCGACTAGCAAAGAAGGGATACAAGAAACGGATCCACAAAAACGGCTCATTCGAGCTATTGTTAGTGGAGATGAGTCTACATTAAAAGAAGATTTGAAAGCTCTTGATGATCTTGAGGCTGTTGAAATTATTGAGGGGCCTCTTATGAAAGGAATGGAGCAGGTTGGTGCTTTATTTCAAAGTGGAGCCCTTTTTCTTCCTCAAGTAGTACGCTCTGCAAGAGTGATGAAAATAGCAGTAGATATCTTATCCCCTAGGCTCAATATTAAGAATGAGATTGCATCACAAGCAAAAACAGTAGTGTTTGCTACAGTGAAAGGAGATGTCCACGATATCGGAAAAAATATCGTAGCATTAGTATTACGATGCAATAATTTTAGAGTAATAGATTTAGGTGTAATGGTTCCATCACGTACCATCTTGGAAAAAGCAAAAGAATATCATGCAGATATTGTCGCATTAAGTGGATTGATTACCCCATCTCTCACTCATATGGGCGAGGTCTGCTCCTTATTTGAAGAAGAGGGAATGAACACCCCAATTATTATTGGAGGCGCAACAACAAGTGTAATACACACAGCACTTCGACTTGCACCTCTCTATCCAAAAAGAACATTCTACAGTATGGATGCAAGTAGTACAGTCTCAATTGCTATGAACCTCATTTCTCATCAGAAAGAGGTTTTATTCAGCACATAGAAGATGAGTATACTCTCATAAAAGAAAGGTATAAAAAAGAGATGGAAGTCTCACTCCTTTCACTGTTGCAACCCAAAAGCGTCATGTAAAACACAATCCAACACTCTGTAGCTCTTCTCCTATCATTCACATTATTGAAGATATTCAAGTTGAGCAACTAATCCCAAATATTAATTGGCATATGTTTTTTAAGGCCTGGCTTACACCTATTCATTCAACAGAAGCAGATACACTGAAACATGATGCCTTATCATTGCTAGGGAATAAGGATGTCCTGAATGCCATTAATGCATCAATAAAAGCCGTATTTGGATTATTTCCGGCTATCAAAAAAAATGAACATACTATTAGTGTCTTAGATAAAGAGAGAAAGGAATTAGGAAATTTCACCTTTTTACGAAGTCAAAAACCAATGAAGGATGAACACTATTATTCTCTTGCTGATTATGTTTCGGACTCTTCACTTGATACAATTGGGATGTTTGTTGCTACAATAGGGCATTCAGTGCCAAAGATGGTTCAACAGTATAAAGAACATAATGATGAATATCATGCTCTTCTATTAAGCCTCTTAAGTGACCGTTTGGCTGAAAGTCTAAGCGAATACTTACATACACATATTGTTCATCCATTATGGATTAAGAGTAAAGAAATCACTTCTATTAGACCGGCAATAGGATATCCAATTGTTCCAGATCATCATATGAAAAAGAATATTTTCTCTCTTTTATCTGCTCATACGTCTATTGGTGTTGAACTCACTGAATCAATGGCAATGAATCCAGTAAGTTCTGTAAGTGGGCTCTATGTTGCCGATAGTAATTGCTCATATTTCCCTCTATCATCTATCTCACAAGAGCAGCTCACATATTATTGCCATCAATATGGAAAAAGTGAAAAAGAGATATTACACTATATGAGTGTAGATATTGATAATGAGACAAAGGAAGGTAGATAAGATGAAGGTAATTGATATTATTAATGGTGCAAAAAAGACCCTCTTTACTTTTGAAATTATTCCTCCACTTAAAGGACATACCATAGAAGATGTGTATGAAACTGTTGATACGCTTCTTCCGTATAAACCTGCCTATATTAATATCACCAATCATCAACAAGAAATTGTCTATGTTGAAAATAAAGATGGGACAATAGAAAGAAGAATGATGAGAAAGCGTCCTGGAACAATAGGGCTCTCTGCCGCTATTCAACACCGTTATAATATCCCTGTTGTCCCTCATCTCATCTGTGGTGGAAATAGCAAAGATCAGTTAGAAGACCAGCTAGTTGAGTTAGCTTTTCTCGGAATAGATAATGTACTTGCCCTTAGGGGCGATGCAATGCATGGAGAGAGGAGGTTCACTCCCCCAGACGGAGGATATGAACACAGTGATTTATTAATAAAACAAATTTCTGACCTTCGTAATGGACAATACCTTGATGAGTCTTTACAAAGAACAAAGGGTGTAGATTTCTGTATTGGAATTGCTGGGTACCCAGAGAAACATTGCGAGTCTCCAAATATTGAAAAAGATCTCGATATGCTCAAATTGAAAATAGATAGGGGCGCTGAATACATTGTCACTCAACTATTCTTTATTAACGATCGCTATTATGAATTTGTTGACCTGTGCCGGAAACATCATATTGAGGTTCCTATTATTGCAGGAATAAAGCCTCTCCAGAAGATGAGAGATCTTTTACTACTCCCCCAAACTTTTCATGTAGATATTCCTAATCATTTTGTCCATCAAATTGAAAAGGCAAAGGATGCTGCTGAGATTAGAAAGATTGGAGTCGAATATTCAATTCAACAAGTAGAGGATTTATTGAAACACCAGGTTCCTGGAATTCATTTTTATACTCAAGGGAAGGCTAAATCCGTAGCTAAGGTAGTTAGTGCTACTTTTTAGCGATGCGTTGTAACTCCAATCTTAGAACACTCTCTATCAAAGGGGCAGCTAGAACAATGAGGAGATATTGGTGTGCAGATCTTTTGTCCAAAAAGGACAAGCAGTTCATTTAATGGAATCCAGTATTTGATTGGCATTACTTCTTGTAAAGCCTTTTCAGACTCTTCTGGTGTTTTTGTTAATATCCACCCTTTTCTATTACTAATTCTATGGACATGGGTATCTACACAAATAGCATCGATATTAAATCCTAGATTAAGGGTAAGATTTGCAGTTTTTATTCCAACTCCGGGGAGAGCTAATAATTCCTCTTTAGTGTGAGGGACCATCCCATTATATTGTTCCAATAGAATGTGAGAAATCTTTTTCATGTTTTTAACTTTGGTTTTATAAAACCCTGCTGGGTAGATTAATTTCTCAAGAATCTCACTCTCTGTTTCATAAATCAATTCAGGAGTATGTGCAACAGAAAAGAGGCGCTCACTTGCTTTGAGGGTTACCTCATCTCGAGTACGAAGAGAGATAAGTGTAGAAATAAGAATGCGAAAGGGATCTCTATTCTCTAATGCAATCGCAGAGATAGAAGGGAGAGAAGAAACACTTTTTCTAATAGTTTCAAATGTGTTATCCCAATATCCAATGTCTTGTTGTGTGTTCATGGAGAGAAGAATAACAAAACAGATACGTTTGCTCAATGAGTTCAACATATCCATATCTTGACAGATATAAGCAAAAGCTTTAGCTTTTCATCATTATGATAATCATCCTTAAAAAACACGCAAGTGATGCACAAAAACATGCAATACAAGAATTTCTCGAAGCAAGAAATTTCAAGGTAAAAGAAATTGTCGGTCAAGAAGAGACAATTTTAGGAGCTGTCGGAGCTCATCGGATAGATATTAGAGAAGTGACCCTTCTTGATGGAGTACTAGATGTTATTCCTATCTCTAAACCTTATAAATTAGCTTCACGAGAACTCAAAAAAAGCGACACAATTGTAAAAGTCGGCAATGTGAAAATTGGCGGTAATCGTATTGCTGTTATCGCAGGCCCTTGTGCTGTTGAAAGCAAAGAACAGATTATGACCATAGCAAGTATGGTTAGAGACTCTGGTGCAGTGATTCTTCGAGGAGGAGCTTTTAAACCTCGAACTTCTCCCTATGCATTTCAAGGCTTAGGAGAAGAGGGCTTACGCTATCTAAAAGAAGCCGGTGAAGCCTATGATATGCCAGTAACTACAGAAGTAGTAAACCCCAGAGATGTCCCTATGATGCTCGATTATGTAGATATGTTCCAAATTGGGGCAAGAAATATGCAAAACTTTGAACTTCTTAAAGAAGTGGGAAAAACAGGGCGTCCTGTTCTTCTTAAAAGAGGACTCTCTGCAACAATAGAAGAGTGGCTTATGGCAAGTGAGTATCTGATGGCGAGTGGAACAGATCAGATTGTCTTGTGTGAAAGAGGTATTCGAACCTATGAAAGGGCAACACGCAATACCCTTGATGTCAGTGCAATTCCCATAGTACAAAAACTATCTCACTTACCTGTTATTGCTGACCCATCTCATTCAACAGGTTTACGAGATATGGTTATTCCTATGTCTTTAGCGATTGTGGCTTCCGGTGCTAGTGGAATTGTTGTTGAAGTACATAATGATCCAGATAAAGCCTTCAGTGACGGACCTCAATCACTCTATCCAAGTCAATTTGAAAAATTGATGAAAGATATTCAAGCTCTTTGTCCTGTAGTAGGAAAGTCCTTAGAGAGAATACCGAGAGTTCAGAAGATTGAGCTCAGTGAGAAAAAAGAAATTGCAAAAGAATCTGGTCTCTTAGTAGCATTCCAAGGAGAGAGAGGGGCTTATAGTGAACAAGCAGTCTCTTTAGTATTTGGAGAGGACGTGAAAACTCTTCCATGTAAACAATTTCAAGATGCTTTTGAAGCTGTAAATACAAAAGCAGCACGTTATGCAGTTCTTCCAGTAGAAAATACTCTAGGAGGGACAATCAATGAAGTTCTCGATCTTCTAAATAGATATCCAGATCTTGCTGTAGTAGGTGAAAAGCAAATTAGAATCAAGCACTCACTTATTGGGTTGCCGGGTAGTAAGATAAAAGATATTAGAAGAGTCTATTCTCATCCACAAGGAATTGCTCAGTGTGCTGAATTCATTACAAAAGAATTAGGTAAGGCAGAGGCGGTTCCTTTCTTTGACACTGCAGGATCTGTTACCCATATTGCTACCCTTAAAGACCCTACAATTGCTGCAATTGCAAGTGAAAGGGCTGCTAGAAGGCATAATATGGAAATTCTTAGAGAAGGGATAGAGACTAACAGCAGCAACTATACTCGATTTTTTGTGCTAGCCCGAGAAGAGGATGCAGCAGAGTTTCTTTCTTCTATTGCACCAGATAGAGCTGCAATGGTGTTCTCTGTAAAGGACCGGCCAGGTTCTCTCTTTGAAGTATTAAAAACATTATCAGAATATGGAATGAATATGAAAAAGTTAGAATCTCGTCCAATTCCTGGAAAACCTTGGGAATACTCTTTCTTTGTTGAGTCTGAGTTAATAGACCATGATCGGTTTGACACGGCAGTGAATGAATTACAACACTCTTGTGCTGCTTTTAGAATCCTTGGAACGTATAAGGGCGATATTAACTAAAGCAAAGACCTTATTCTTCACGTAATTATGTTATGAATAAGGTCCTGCTTTTTTCATTATCATCATCATCTCCCTCACTTCAAGTTGCTATTCTTCCAAAGAGGTGCATATTATCATTGAAGGAGATCACCGATGGGAAGATGTGAGTGGTAGAAGAATGTGGCATACCCTTCGTTATAATGAAGGTAAGAGAGTAGAGAATATCCATCTTTCTGTCGGAGTAAGAGAAGTAATATTGCTCCTTTCTCCAAATGATACCCATATCTTTATTCTAAACCCACTAGGGAATCTCGCTCCGTATGGCGGAGGGCTTACTCCTTATTCTGGTTCTAAGAAAGTAATCCTTTCACCAGAAGAAGGAATACTAACGGACACCCTTATACGTCTTCTTCCAACATGGAATTCCATCATAGAAAACCTTAATTATGAAAAAATAGTTGCAGATGTCAAAAACTATAGAACTCCTTCTTTAATAGATTATAAAGCATTGGTTAAAGACCTCGTTGAAGGAAATTATGATCCACATAATTTCTCATCCGTTTCAACCTATACGGCCACTTTTGATATACTCCCTTCAGGGAGATATGTAAGTGATACCTCCTCTATTCCATCATTTTATAAAAATGACTATAGAAATGCCGTGATTGAACATCTTCCACCAGGAATATTCTATTTCATTCATCATCAAGGAATGATGGTCTGCTCTATATTGGTTCCAGATGATAGTTCTCTTAGTCCAACCTATTCTATGAAAGTCCCAGATATTCTTTTTAGAATAACAAATAGTGAATACCAGAAGCTCTTAGAAGGAAGAGGTCTCTTCCCTTAACATGGATAAATATGTAGTATCAAGACTATGGAATCAATTCGTGAATTATTTCGAATAGGGTACGGTCCTTCTAGTAGCCATACGATGGGGCCAAGATTTGCCGCTACTCAATTTTATGAACTCTATAAACAAGCCGCTTATTTTCATGCAGAGCTTTATGGTTCTCTCGCTGCAACAGGAAAAGGACACCTGACTGATAGTGCAATTAGAGAGGTCTTTACAGACAAGGATAAACGAGTAGAAATATATTGGTTCCTCAAGAAAATAAAGAATTCCATCCTAATGCACTCACCTTGGTTGCGCTTAATGAGAGTGATGAAGAGATAGGAAGACAAACCTACTATAGTATTGGCGGTGGGAAGATTGTTAATGATGATCAAAAAGAGAAACAATCTTCTTCAATCTATCCTCAATATCTCACAAAGATGGATCATATTCTCGCTTATTGTAGTAAGGAAGGAATACAGTTGTGGGAACTTGTCCTTAAATATGAAGATAGAGATATTTTTACATTTATAAAAGAAGTATGGACTGTAATGCTCACTTCCATTGAACAGGGTCTTGATGAAGAAGGGGTGCTTCCAGGAGGTCTCAAGCTTCAAAGAAAAGCATCACAGTTTTTTGCTCAAGCAAAGGATATGGGAGGCGTAATAGGGACCCCAGCTCGTGCTCTTAGTTATGCTCTTGCTGTAGCTGAACAAAATGCTGGTGGAGGCCAAATTGTAACAGCCCCTACATGTGGGTCTTGTGGTGTTCTCCCAGGAGTTCTTCTATACATGAGAAACCAATATCACTTATCTGACCAAAAGATGTATAGAGCATTGTTGACCGCAGGGTTAGTTGGTAATCTTGTGAAGCATAATGGATCTATAAGTGGAGCTGAAGTTGGCTGTCAAGGCGAAATTGGTGTCGCCTGCGCCATGGCTTCTGCAGCAGTCGCCCAACTTCTTGGAGCAAGTATCTATCAAATAGAATATGCAGCAGAAATGGGATTAGAACACCATCTAGGACTCACTTGTGACCCTATGCTCGGTCTTGTGCAAATTCCCTGCATTGAAAGAAATGCCCTTGCTGCTATGAGAGCACTAGACCATGCAAGTTATGCACTTCTTTCTGATGGAAGGCATAAAGTCTCATTTGACACAGTTGTTGAAGTTATGATGGAAACAGGACAAGCACTACCTCCTCTTTACAGAGAAACCTCTCTTGGCGGACTGGCAAGACATCCTAACAAATAATATAGAATATTGTGTATATTCACCTAACATTCATTTTCTACTCACTTAAAGTTTATTCCAGTTGTGTATCATACGAATATATCAATGAAATGAAGCAAAAAGATTGCTTCAAAGGAGTTCAAAATGAGTAAAAAGAAAAAGCGTAGTCTTTTTGGTGTTATTGTTTTTATTAGTATCCGTTTCTTTATTTGCAGGAAGAGGGAACAGAAATCTAGATGAAACAGAGTTTAGAGGACGAGGTGCTTATGCACTTGCTGAAGAAGAAACCTCTTCTACACAAGATGATGCAGTGATGGGACGTAGGATGAATCAAGTTCAAAACACACCCAATATTGAAGATTGCCAATATCTTGAAACCGGAGAGAGACTGTTTCTACATCAAGAAGAAAATCTACAAAGAAGTAGTCGACAGCAATTCAGTAATGAAGATGGTGTAAGAAAAAATAATCAACAACAACTTAATCAACAGGAAAATAACAAAAGACGCAACGACTCCCAACAATTCAATAATGGTCAGAGAGGCCAAAGAGCAAATTCTTTCTCTCCTGTGGTGAGGTAGTACATGAAAAAATATCAAAAACCTTTGATTTCAACATTAATCATTATTCTGTTAGTTTCAACAATACTCACAGCCCAAGGAGTTGCAGAAAGTGGATACCTCGATATTGAAACAACAATAGATAATGTCGAAGAGGTTCAAGAGAGCTCAGCTCTAGAAGATGGTATCCTTCTTATGAGAGAAGAGGAGAAACTTGCGAGAGATGTTTATCTTGCTCTATATGATACATGGGGATTAAGAACTTTTGGGAATATTGCCCAAGCAGAACAACAGCATATGGATTCTGTTGCCTATCTTTTAGATATGAATAGTATTGCTGATCCTGCCGAAGGTAGTGATGTCGGAGTCTTTAAAAATGAAGAGATTGCTACATTATACACATCATTAGTTGAAAGAGGATCTACTTCTATCGTAGAAGCTCTTAAAGTGGGAGCTCTTATTGAAGATCTCGATATTGCTGATTTAGAAAGATTACTAAGTGAGACAACTGATGCTGATGCAATTAGAGTATATGAGAATTTACTTAGAGGAAGTGAAAACCATATGAGAGCGTTCATTAATCAGTTAAGTCGATATAATCAGAACTATGATCCTATCTATATAAGTGATCTACGATATAACGAGATTATTGGAAGAAACTAAACATTCTTTTCGTGTTCTTTAGAAATTGAGGCTGCTAATTATGAATATTGGCAGCCTCATCTGTATTTATCCTTTGACAACAATATTTACAAGTTTATCTGGAACAACAATGGTTTTAATAATAGTTTTTCCTTCAAGTAACTCAACAATTCTATCAATATGCATTGCCTGGTTCAAAAGTGATTCTTTATCTAATCCTTTTTCTTGTTCAAAACGGGCTCGTAATTTCCCATTTACTTGAACAACAACTTCAACAGTATCATCAACTGTGAGACTTTCATCATATTCTGGCCATTTTTGTTTTGTTGCAGAAGGTTTATGTCCTGCTATTGCCCATAATTCTTCGCTTAGGTGGGGAACATATGGACTTAATAGTAAGATAAATGGTTCCCAAATAGTCCTAGGGAGAGAGTCTCTCTTATAAAGCTCATTCACAAAAATCATCATCTGACTAATAGCTGTATTGAAGTCTAAGCTTTTCGTATCTATGGTAACTTTTTTAATTGTTTTATGGAGCGTTTTCAGAAGTTCTTTATCAGGAGCCTCATCACTTAATTCCTTTTCAGTGAGACGCCACACTCTATCTAAGAATCTATATACACCAGATAAGCCTGCAGTTGCCCATGGTTTAGAGACTTCAAGTGGTCCCATAAACATTTCATACATCCGCATTGCATCGGCACCGTAGTCATTAATGATCTCATCAGGATTGATGACGTTTTTGAGACTCTTAGACATCTTTGCAATTACTCTATCTAATTTTTGTCCTGTTGCTTTTTCAATATAGTGCTCTGTTGAGACTTCTTCTACTTCATCAGTTGGGACAAGGGACTTATCTTCTCGCTGGTAAGCAAAAGAGGTAATCATTCCTTGGTTTACTAATCGTTTAAATGGTTCCGAATCTTTAACAACTCCAATATCAAAAAGAACCTTATGCCAGAAACGAGCATAAAGGAGATGGAGAACAGCGTGCTCAGCGCCTCCAACATATAAATCGACAGGCATCCAGTAGTCAATCTTCTCTTCACTTGCCATAGCTTCTGTGTTGTGGGGATCTAAATAACGAAGGTAATACCAACAAGATCCAGCCCATTGAGGCATCGTATTTGTTTCTCTTTTTGCCTTCTCTCCACATACAGGACATGTTGTATTTACCCACTCATCAATAGTTGCTAAAGGAGACTCTCCTGTTCCACTAGGTTTATAAGAGTCTACATTTGGAAGAGTGAGAGGTAGATCTGCCTCTGGTACAGGAACCGTACCACAAGTAGGACAATGAACTAAAGGAATAGGTTCTCCCCAATATCGTTGTCTAGAGAAGACCCAATCTCTTAATTTATAGTTTGTGCTCTTCTTTCCAATGCCTTTTTCTTCTAAAAAGGTATTCATTGTGTCGATAGCGGTAAGTTTATCAAGGCCATCTAAGAAGTCTGAATTAACATGAATTCCATCACCTGTAAAAGCTTCTTCTTGAACATCTACATCACCTTTTAACACTTCTATAATAGGAAGGTTAAACTTTTTTGCAAACTCCCAGTCACGTGTATCATGCGCAGGAACTGCCATGATAGCTCCAGTTCCATAAGATGCGAGAACATAATCTGCAATCCAGATTGGGATCTTCTTATTATTCACAGGGTTGATTGCGTAAGAGCCACTAAATACACCTGTTTTATCTTTAGAAAGATCAGTTCTTTCTAAATCAGATTTATGAGACGCTTGATGAATATACTCGTCAACTGCTTTTTTCTGTTCAATTGTTGTGAGGTGTTCAACTAAAGAATGTTCAGGTGAAACAACCATATAGGTTGCACCAAAGAGGGTATCACTACGAGTAGTGTAGACCTCTAACACCTCATTAGAATTCTCTAAGGAGAATGTAACACTTGCCCCTTCACTTTTTCCAATCCAGTTTTTCTGCATTGCTTTTATTGAATCAGACCAGTTAAGAGTGTCGAGATCTTCAAGTAGACGAGAAGCGTATTGAGTAATTCGTAACATCCATTGACGAATATTTTTTCTTGTTACTAAAGATCCGCAGCGTTCGCACTTGCCTTCTTTTACCTCTTCATTTGAAGACCAGTAAGACAATCTGGACACCAGTTAATTGGAGTGACAGCTTCGTAGGCAAGTCCTTGTTCATAGAGTTTCAAGAATATCCACTGAGTCCATTTATAATATTCTGGCGTATGAGTAGATATTTCTCTCGACCAATCATAACTAAACCCAAGTCGTTTAATCTGTTTCCTGAAATTATCAATATTAGCTTCTGTTGTTGCTTTTGGATGTGTCCCTGTTTTAATAGCATAGTTTTCTGCAGGAAGGCCAAAAGAGTCAAACCCCATTGGATGAAGTACATTGAATCCGTTCATCCTTAGATAACGACAGTAAATATCTGTTGCTGTGTATCCTTCTGGATGTCCTACGTGCAACCCAGATCCAGATGGATAGGGGAACATATCAAGTACATAGGCCCTTTTTTCTTTTTGAAAGAGGGGTCTTCTTCTACTCTAAAAATTTGGGTATCTTCCCAAAATTTCTGCCACTTTAATTCAATTTTTTCAAATGGATAACTACTCATGCCGGAATAATACCTAGGAGCTTTAAAGGTGTCAATGCAACGGCTTATTTTAAGTTGATTGAGTTTCTTTATTAAGGATTAATCTTACTTCCTCAACTCTTTTTTTATTCATTTTGGCAACAATAAAAGTCCCAAAACTAAGTTCTAGTTTCTCTCCAGGTATTGGGATTGTCCCAAGTTGCTCTATTAAGAATGCAGCTAACGTTTTTGACAGGTCATGTCCACTTAAATAAAGGTCTAGTTGGTCATTGATTTCCTGCAATGAGGTATCTGCTTTAATGAGGTAAGATTCTTCAGTTTCAGGGAGAATTCTTAAAGGATGTCCAATCTCGTGTTCATCATAGATTTCTCCAAAGAGTTGTTCAATGATATCTTCTAGTGTTACCACTCCACTGAGACCACCATATTCATCTAAAACAATTGCAATTTGAAGTTTGTTTTGTTGAAATTGGAAAAGCATGTCATCTACTTTACGAGTTTCAGGTACGTATAAAGGAGTATGCTGGAATGTTTTAAGTTGTTCGCCACCTCTATGCTCTACTTCAGCAAGAAGTAAATCCCGAATTAACACTACCCCAACAATATCTTCAGGACTCTCATGATAGATTGGTATTCTAGAATAACCACTATGAATAATTGGTATGTAAGCTTCTTTAAGGGTAAGGTTGTCTGATAAACTAAATACATCAGTTCTATGAGTCATTACACTTTTCACGGGAGCTTCACTAAAATGAAGAACCCTTTGTACTAAAGAAGTTTCGTACTCATCAACAATTCCTTCATTCTCTGCAACATCAACAACATGCATAAGAGAATCTAGAGATAGAGTCCCCTCTGTTTCATGGTTGAAAAGTGAGGTGATGAGAGAACTTATCCATCTAATTGCTTTAATCAATGGATATAGTACTATTGTGAGCACTTTAATGGGGTAAGCAGAGAATCTAGCGAATTTCATATTATATGTAATAGCTAACTGTTTTGGTACAATTTCTCCAAAAATGAGAATAAGAAGAGTAAGAACACCTGTTGCTATACTTATTGCAGTGTTTCCCCATATGGCCAGAGCAAATGTCGTTGTAAGAGCAGAGGCACTTAAGTTAACAATATTATTTCCAATAAGAATGGTGGTGAGAAGTAAGTCAGGGGTGCTTGCTAAATGAAAAGCAAGTATACTTCGTTTTCTTTCATCAGTCTCAAGCATCCTGATTTGGAGAAACGACAATGAAGTAAATGCTGTTTCTGCTGAACTAAAAAATGCTGATAATACTAATAATATTACAATAACTAAAATATGAAGGGTCATGAATGACCTTCCTTCTTATTCGTAGGTGCTAAGTAATAATTTTTTTTCTTTTGCGATAAAGGGTCTTCCATAGAGCATTACTATACACATAATTTATTCATTCATGCAACCATTATTATTCCCCATAAGTGAGAATAATTCCAACAATGAGAAGAAATTGAGCTAAAATATAACTAATCATAATTGCTATTTCATTATTTTTATGATCTTCCAGTATTTGTTTAGAAATGAGAAAATCAGAGAATACGAAGAAAACTGCTCCTGAGAATATAAGAATTGCTCCAATTGTTTGTATATACATCAAAATAATGAATGCACTTGTCGCCATTATGGTAATAATCATTGCATAAAGAAGTAGGAAAAATTTTATCTTGTCATTCAATGGATGAATCTTTTTTAAGTAAAAGATGACTAATATCGATAATGCTCCTATAAAGGAAAAGAGGAGAAGAGTACCAGGAGCTTTTATTGGAAAAAGGAATAACGTGTAAAAGATGTGAGCTAATGCAAATGAGAATATAGAACCTTTTTGGTAGAATTGTGGATGTCGATTAGCTTTAAATAGCCCCACATCTCCAATAAAGGAACAGACAAGAGCTAGAATTATTAAAAGAGAGATGTGTTCTATTGAAACACAATAGAATATAAGTAATAGGGGCATCAAAAACCCTTTAGTAACCCCTTTATACAAAGAATTGTTTCTCATTAATGTGAACAGATGTAGAATGCTCACACTAATAAATAGGAGAAAAGAGAGAATGGTATAGATTTGACTACTCATATCAGATATCCTTTATCCTAAGAGATGCAAAAGATGAGGTTGTTATAGAAATGATAGAACCACAACGTATTACCCATATGAATGATAAAACCCCAACATCGGAGAAATCCTATATCCTCTACTGGATGCAAGGTGCTTCTCGTATTCACTATAATCATGCACTCCTTTATGCTATCGAGCAAGCTCATTATTGGAAAAAACCTCTTGTCGTTTATTTTGGAATTACAGATAGTTATCCTGAAGCATCAATTCGACACTACTATTTTATGATTCAGGGCCTTATTGAAGTGTATCAAGGATTACAATCTCTCAATATAAGAATGATTATAGCTCACACAAATGTAGATGATGGGGCAATTGAAGCTGCAAAAGGCGCTGTAGAAGTTGTTACAGACATGGCCTATGTGAGACATGAAAGGGTGTGGAGAGAAAAAGTTGCTTCTCACATTGACGTTCCCCTCATTATGGTAGAATCAAATCTTGTGATCCCTATACGAGAAGCTTCACATAAGGAAGAGTATTCAGCTGCAACACTGAGAAGAAAGATTGAGCCGATGATTTCGTTTTGGGCAAAAGAACTTTCACCTCTTCGTTATGAAGGTTCCTATTATGAAGAGTCTTTCCCTCTTGAAGATGTGTACCACGAAGATATTGATAACATAATCAGTAGGCTTGAGGTAGACCCCACAGTATCCATAGTGCGACAAGTGAAAGGTGGAGAAACAGAAGGACGGAAAAAATTAGAGTATTTCATTGATTATCATCTTGATGGATACTCAACAAAACGTAATGACCCCCTTTTAACCTATTTCTCCGAATTAAGTCCTTATCTTCATTATGGGCAAATTTCTCCTATAGAAATCTATCTGAAAGTGAATGAAACGCAAATTGAAGATAAAAAGGATTTTATAGAACAACTTGTAGTGAGACGAGAACTTGCTTTTAACTTTGTCTTTTATAATTCCCAATACGATAGCTTTGATGGACTTCCTTCTTGGGCGAAGCAAACACTGCTTAATCACAGTATTGATGGAAGGGGATATTCTTACTCATATGAGCAACTTGAACATGGACTTACTCATGACATTTTTTGGAATGCTGCTCAAGGGCAACTTGTTGCCACTGGGACAATGCATAATTATATGAGAATGTATTGGGGGAAAAAGATTTTGGAATGGACGGGTGATCCCAGAAAAGGATTTGAAATTGCTCTTTATCTCAATAATCGCTATCAATTAGATGGAAGAGACCCTAATGGATTTGCTGGCGTTGCTTGGTGCTTTGGAAAGCATGACAGACCGTGGGCAGAAAGGCCTATATTTGGTCTTGTTCGCTATATGAATGACAAAGGGTTGATGAGGAAATTCGATATGAAGCGATATGTTGAACATATTGAGAAAACATGTGGGATCATATTGTCGAAAGAGAGGCAAGGAGAGCTATTTTGAATAGACCCTTGAGCCTTTCCAATTTAAAAAAAAAGTGTATATAATAGGTAATCATGGCAAAGAAAACACCTCCTAAAGGTCCACATCAATATGATGAAAGTACCATTAAATCTCTTAGTGCCCTAGAACACATCCGTTTACGTCCTGGTATGTACATAGGACGACTAGGCACAGGGAGCCATTTTGAAGATGGCGTGTATATCCTCTTAAAAGAAGTTATAGATAATAGTATCGATGAATTTATCATGAATCATGGTTCTCGCATAAAGATTTCAATTATTGGTGATACAGTACGAGTAAGAGATGCGGGAAGAGGGATTCCATTAGGAAAAGTCATTGATTGTGTCTCGATAATTAATACTGGCGGAAAATTCAATGATGATGTGTTTCAATTCTCTGTTGGACTAAATGGTGTTGGTACAAAGGCTGTAAATGCCTTATCCTCATATTTTAGGGTTGTTTCTTATAGAGAAGGACAATTTTTCGAAGCAGTTTTTTCTAAAGGGGTACTTGTTAGTGAGAATAAGGGGCCTACCACAGAGGCAAATGGTACACTCATAGAATTTATTCCAGATAACTCACCTGAAATATTTGGTGAATATGAGTTGAATACTGCTTTTATAGAAGAGAGGCTTTGGAACTATGCTTATTTGAATACAGGCCTCACACTCGAGTTTAATAAAAAGAACTTTTCTTCAAAAAATGGATTGTACGACCTTCTAGATAAACAAGTGGAAACAGAAGGGTTATATCCAATTATCTATTATCGTAATGCTCGAATAGAATTTGCTTTTACTCATACGAATAACTATGGGGAGAATTATTTTTCTTATGTTAATGGTCAACATACTAGTGATGGTGGAACACATCTATCTGCTTTTAAGGAAGGTATCCTTAAAGGGATAAATGAGTTCTATAAAAAATCATATACAGCTGTTGATGTAAGAGATGGATTAGTTGCAGCCGTGAGTATTAAATTGCAGGATCCAATATTTGAGAGCCAAACAAAAAATAAATTAGGAAATAATGAGGTTCGTACTTGGATTATTCAAGAGGTAAGAGAGAAGATTGTTGATTACCTTTTAAAGAATGCAGAAGATGCCCAAAAACTTAGCGATAAAATTGCAAACAATGAGCGACTTAGAAAGGAACTCGCAAGTGTGAAAGGAGCTGCAAAAGAGGCTGCAAAAAAAGTTGCAATAAATATTCCTAAACTAAAAGATTGTAAATACCATCTCACTCAGTCAGGAGATAAAGGCGCCGCTACAATGATTTTCCTCACAGAAGGAGATTCTGCAAGCGGTTCAATGACAAGTGTTAGAGATGTATATACTCAAGCAATCTTCTCATTAAGAGGAAAAGTTCTTAATACATTTGATAAAAAAAGAACAGACATCTATAAGAATGAAGAGCTATACAATCTGATGATAGCTTTAGGTATTGAAAATGGGGTAGAGGGCCTTCGCTATGGGAAAGTAATTATCGCAACTGATGCAGATACTGACGGATTCCATATTAGAAATCTTCTTATGACCTATTTCCTCACGTTTTTCGAAGATCTTGTCCTAAGTGGAAGACTCTATATTCTCGAAACTCCATTATTTAGAGTTCGTAATAAAAAACAAACTCTCTATTGTTTTAATGAGAGTGAAAAACAAGAAGCACTTACTAAAATAAAAGCAGCAGAGATTACTCGATTTAAAGGACTTGGAGAGATTAACCCTTCTGAGTTTCGTCAGTTTATTAGTGAGGATATGCGACTTATACCAATATCAATTTCTTCTTCAAGAGAGATGCATCGTACATTGAAGTTTTATATGGGAGAGAATACTCCCGTTCGCCGTGATTTTATAATGGAGAATCTCATCTAATGAGTCATGCAGAATCTATATTTAAAGATAATTACCTCGAATATGCCTCCTATGTAATAAGAGATAGGGCTATACCAGACATTGCGGATGGATTAAAACCTGTACAAAGAAGGATCATTCATTCTCTTTTTGAAATGGATGATGGGAAATTTCATAAAGTAGCAAATGTAGTAGGGCATTGTATGAAATACCATCCACATGGAGATTCTTCTATTGGAGATGCTCTTGTAAATCTTGCAAACGCAAATCTCTTTATTGATCGGCAAGGAAACTTTGGAAATATGCTCACAGGAGATAGTGCCGCCGCTCCAAGATATATCGAGTGCCGTATTCTTGAGTTTGCAAAAAAGTTCTCTATAACCCTCAGCTCACTCAATTTGTCGAATCATATGATGGAAGAAATAAGGAGCCTGTTGCCTTCAGGGCAAAGATACCTGTCGTTGTTGTTGGCGGAACAGAAGGCATCGCAGTTGGGATGTCAACTAAGATTCTTCCCCATAATCTTAATGAAGTCCTTGATGCTATGATAGATTCATTACATGGAAAAGAGGTTACCCTCTATCCAGATTTTTATAGTGGTGGTCTTGTTGATGTCTCTTCCTATGATGATGGAATGGGAAAGGTGTTGGTGAGAGCAAAAATTAACACCAAGGACCCTAAACGAATTATTATTGAAGAACTTCCTTTTTCTGTGAGTACAGAAAAGATGATAAAATCTGTTGAAGATGCTGCAAGGAAAGGGAAGTTTAAAATATCTTCAATCAATGACTACACGACAGATAAAGTAAATATTGAGATTATTTTAGCAAGGAATACCTATTCCCAGGACATCGTTGATGCTCTTTATGCATTTACTGATTGTGAAAAATCTATATCAGTTAATCCTCTTGTTATTGTTGATAATATGCCTAAAATCATGAGCATCTCTAGTATGATTGCCTACAGTTCTAAAGCCCTTATTGCTATATTGAAGGCAGAATTGGAATTAGAACAGCAACAATTACATGATGCGCTTCATTACCGAACACTAGAAAGAATATTTATTGAAGAGCGAATTTACAAGCGAATTGAGACCCAAAAAACCCAGATAGCTGTAATTGATTCTGTGTTTAAAGGATTTATTCCTTTTAAGGATATTCTTTATAGGGATATCATAGAAGAAGATGTTGAAAGACTTTTAAAGATTCCGATACGAAGAATTAGCTTATTTGATATTGAAAAAACCATCAAGAAATTGAAGTTATACATACTCGGCTCAAAGAGATTGCTCATCATCTAAGTCATATTGTAGAATATGGGCTCTCTTTTCTTACTGAATTAAAGAAAGATCCAGTCGTGAAATCGGCAAAAAGAACAACTACTATCAGTTCCTTTGAAAAAGTCCTTGTCAGGGAAGCTGCTCAAAAGAATCTTTCACTTAAGTATGATGCACTTGCTGGTTATCTAGGATATGGATTAAAGAAAGGCGTAGAGCAAGAAGTTGTTTCTTCTTTTGACAGAATTCTCGTAATTCAAAAAGATGGAACCTATTTTGTAGTAGATGCTCCTGAGAAGCTTTTTGTTGGTAAAGGGATGCGTTTCTGTTGTCTTGCAGAAAAAGAGAAGTTGGAAGAACTCACATTTACTATTATTTACCAAGAGAAAAGTTTGAAATACTTATTTATCAAACGATGCAAGATTACACAGTTTATTATGAATAAAACGTATAGTTTAGTTCCTGAAGGAAACTTTAAACTCTACACACTGTCAACTTTGGAAGATGCAAGAATTACAATTTTGTTTAAAAAGGGGAAAGGGTATAAAAGTCTCGAAGACAAAACGTATTTTTCCCGATTTAGATTAAAAGGAGTGAAAGCTAGTGGAGTGAGATTAACCACTAAAGAAGCTCAAACGATCAGAATAAAACATGAAAAAGACCCAAAAGGGAATTCAGATGAGATGGACTCTTTGTTTAAAGATATTGATCCATTTGATGATGAAGTAGAGGATACGCAAGATGAATGATATCAAAAAGAGAATACTATTCGAAGACAACCATCTTATTATAATTAACAAAGATCCAAAAGAACTTGTTCAAAAAGATATTACTGAAGATATTACTTTAGCAGATAAAGTAAAAGAATATTTGAAAGTGACCTATAATAAACCGGGTAATGTCTATCTAGGGATTCCTCATCGAATTGATAGACCTACAAGTGGGATTGTCATTTACACAAAAACAGAAAAAGCCTTAGTGAGAATGAATGCTTTGTTTAAAAATGAGCACGATGTGAAAAAGTGGTATTGGGCTGTAGTGGATAAACTACCAAAATATACAGATGATATAATTGTCCACCATCTTACTCGTGATACTAAAAAAAATAAATCTTTTGCATCTCTTGAAAAAAGAAAGAACAGCAAAGAAGCAAAGATGAAGCTTTCAATTATTGGAGCATCAAAGACCTATTATTTACTAGAGATTGAGCTCATAACAGGTCGTCATCACCAAATAAGAGCACAACTGAGTGCAATGAATTCTCATATAAAAGGCGATATCAAGTATGGATCGAGTAGGACAAACAAAGATGGCTCAATTCATCTTCATGCAAGAAAAGTCACATTTACTCATCCAGTAACACAAGAGGTCCTCACAATAGTGGCACCTCCGCCAGTTGATCCTGTTTGGGACTATTTTGCATCCTCAAAATAGCTATTCATTCTTGTTTGATGCAATGATACCTGCTTTATTTCTCCCGTCTGCCTTAACTGTAAAAGGAAGTGCTGCTCTTACATGAGTAAAATGACGACTTTTTTCAATCACTGGGTAGGTATCAAGTTTTTCAAAATCTAATTTCCCATCATGATAATGAGGGTTTACTGTTAGGTAGATTGTTCCAAGAGAGGTGATATTTTGGAAGAAATGAGTTCCTTGTGATGGTTCTACTTGGAATCCTGGAAGGCTTGTCTCTACGATTACCGCTGCTTGAGAGATTTGCGACCACACTACAGGAATTCCTAACCAAGGGTCACTTGAACCCAATCTTCCTGCGACAATAAGAATATATTCTTTTTGTAGCTTTATAAACTTCGCATTAATACGGTCTAATTCTATAACCATTTCTCCAGTTTTTGCAGGGTCAAAACTCTCTTTGGAAACATATATCAGATCGCAGATATCTTCTGTGTTCCCATTTCCCATGACATGTTGGGTAAAGACAATTGCTCTTTCTTTCTCTTCTTCACTTATAGAAAGAGAATCTGATTCAAGTCCAGAGACTATTGGTCTTATTTGTAAAAGACTGAATTCCGGTTTTTTATCTTTACTTCTATGTAAATTACAGGCAAATTCAATCTCAATTGGGGTACTCATCACCTTCTCTCCAAGGCTGAGAATATCTTTTATAATAGATGCAATAGGGTAACTGTTATACTTCAATATACTATTAAAGGTTATTACTTTTTTCCCTTTTGCACTCAGTTGTTCACTTAGTGTTCCTGTAGATTCATCATATGTTGAAGCAATATGGTGTAATGCTGGAGGATGATCTATCGCTTCTTTGAGAGGGATCTCTTTTAAGTTTTCAGGGTTTCCGTATGGTTGATAGGGTTTTGAAAGATCAAGAGCATAGAAGGTCTGTTGGCTACTTGTTTCTCTTCCCCTAAAACTGTAAGTTCTTTTTAGGAGAAGTAGGTGAAAAACGAAATGCAATTCCGTTATCTACTACCATTTTCCCAAACCCAAATGTGAGCATTCCAACTCCGTCCTCTGCTTTTTCATTTCCTATTGGATAGAAATTTAAAGACCTTGCAACTCCAGAAAGATTTGGATACCAATATGTTCCATATTCTCCTCCAATGACTTGTTGGATAATAATTGCCATTCGTTCCTCTTCTACCATATGATGTGTTGCTCTGAGGTACTCTTTGCTTTTGTTGTAATATGTCGAAGCATATACACTGATTATTGCATCACATAATGCTTTTAATCTTTCTTCATCATTTCCTCTATTTGGAAGCATGCATGTTGCATATACCCCAGCAAAAGGCTGGTAATGGGAATCTTCTAGCATACTCGAAGAGCGAATTGCTAGTGGAACAGTAAGAGTTTTTAGAACTGCTTTTAAATCAAGGATAAGTTCTTTTGGAAGAGATTTTGTTAAAAATATTCTTCGTAAGGTCTCATCAGGGATAGATGCAGATACAATCTCACTTAGATTATTTTCTTCCATAAACTGAGTAAATAGATCTGTTGAAATTACTATGGTTCGAGGGATAGAGAGATACATTCCATCATACTTTTCGATGATATCGCTCTTTCTTAATTGTTGATCAATGAAAGCTAGACCTCTTCCTTTTCCTCCAAGAGATCCAGATCCAATTCGGGAAAAGAAAGAACTCTCATCGAAACTAGATCTATTAAACTGGGCAATCCTTCCTTTTCCTCTATTGATTCTATAATCTTTGATGATATTTACAAGTTGTTCTCTTAGTATTTCTGGATTGGGATAATCACGAACAGAATAAGGTCTAAATGAATTGGCTAATGAGTACAAGCTTCTTGCTTTGAGCCATCTTGAAAAATCATTTCTATTTGAGTGGAGAATAAATGATTCAATCGGAATTTTTCCTAAAGAGTATTGAAACTCTCGTAAATTGTTTGCTCTAGTTATCTCCTGTTGAGTATTGAAAGCGTCTTTAAAGATAAAAGGTCCAAATCCATAGTTTTGGAAAACATATTCTTTAAGGTCATTTAAAAGTGACGGACTTAATTTCCAAATGAAGGAAGTTTTTTCTTGTTTTGCTCTATAAGAAAATTCTGCTCGGGTTGACTGTAATAAGACAGGAATATCTTTGTTGTCTTGCCTGACATGTTCTATAAGTCGGAATCCAGCTTCACTATCATTCTCTCCTCCTCGATCAAATGAGATATCAGAGATAATTCCAAGGATATGTTTTCTAAATGTGTTGTACAAGTTGAGAGCTTCTTCATAATTTTGTGCAAGAAGGATTTTTGGTCGACCTCTCATTCTTAATGCTGTTGCCCATGGGTTAAGTCCTTCACTCATACTCATTCGTGTTTGTTGGATAATAGCGGTATATAAAATTGGGAGGTATGATGAATAAAATCTTACTGAGTTTTCTACTAGGATAATAACTGGTACTTCTGCTGTTGCGTTTGCATCGTGTTCTGCATTCATCTTATCTTCGATGAGTTTGACCATTGCTAAAAAGATGTTTGCATTTCCCTGCCAGTAATAAAGGGAATCGATTCCTTCAATCACCCTTTTTTTAAGATCTTCACTTACTTTATGTCCAGGCGAAGGAGAAAGGGCGACAATAGGAAGGTTTGGATATTTCTCCTTGATTGACCTTGCTAACTCAGAAATACTTGTCTTTCCTAGTTCGAGCATTGTCACTACTAAATCAAAACTTTTCAGTGCTAATAATTCAAATACATCGTTAGCCGTTCTTGCAAATGTAATTTTTGGAGGTGTTGATAACCCAAGTTGTGTATATTCATGAAATAATTCTTCTTCAACTCTTCCATCTTCTTCAATGAGAAAGTGGTCATAGTCACTGCAAATGAGTATGACATTGTAAATTCTTAGTTGCATTAAATCCCCAAAGGGGTCTTTGTTGTTAATCAAGGTTCTCATAAGTAGATATGTTACCACACTAAAGTTGATATATACCATAGAATATTTCGCTTGTGTTATTGGATAATAAAATATGATAATACCTCATGTATTTATTAAAAATTAAAAAAAATATAGAAATAGTTATGCATACCACAAAATATAACAAATATTTTTTTGTTTACTTAAATATTTTATTGACATGGAAACTATTAAAAAGTAGTATATCTGGTATTAGTATGTAATAAACAAAATTGAGAATAAGATGAGAACTAGGAGGTTTTTGATGTATCGTTTAGAAGAATTTATGGCTGATTTAGAAAGAAGGAATCCTGCTGAACCTGAATTTATCCAAGCAGCGAAGGAAGTAATAGAGTCAATTATTGATGTGGTAAATGAAAACCCTGCATATGTACATGCAAAGATATTAGAACGTATTACAGAACCAGATAGAGTTTTCAGTTTTAAAGTTGAATGGGAAGATGACAATGGAGATGTAAACGTGAATAGAGGATATAGAGTACAGTTTAACAATGCTCTTGGTCCATATAAAGGTGGGATTCGTTTCCATGCTAGCGTGACTCTTGGTTCCCTAAAATTCTTAGGATTTGAGCAAACCTTCAAAAACAGTCTTACTACACTTCCTCTTGGTGGAGGAAAAGGTGGCTCTGACTTTAATCCAAGAGGAAAAAGTAATAATGAAATTTTACGATTTTGTCGTTCCTTTATGACAGAACTTCAAAAATATATTGGTCCACAAACAGACGTTCCAGCTGGAGATATTGGTGTTGGAGCAAGAGAAATCGGATTCATGTATGGTCAATATAAGAGATTAAGAGATGAAAATACCGGAGTTCTAACTGGTAAAGGAAGAGCTTGGGGAGGGTCTGTTATTCGACCAGAAGCTACAGGTTTTGGAGCTATGTATTTTGCTAATGAAATGGTCAAAGCTCATAGCGATTCCTTTGAAGGGAAAAGAATTTCTGTCTCTGGTTTTGGTAACGTAGCTTGGGGTGCTGCAATGAAAGCTTCTCAACTCGGAGCAAAAGTAGTTGCTATTAGTGGTCCCGATGGATATATCTATGATGAAGAGGGCGTTGGAACACCTGAAAAATGGGCATACATGACAGAACTCAGAACATCTAATAATGATGTTGTTGCACCATATGCAAAGAAATTCAATGCAAGATTTATTCCTAATAGAAAACCATGGGAAGTTCCTGTAGATATGGCATTCCCTTGTGCAATTCAGAACGAACTTAATTTAGAAGATGCAAAACAGCTAGTGGAAAATGGCGTGAAGTATGTAGTTGAAACTTCCAATATGGCTGTACTGCCGATGCTGTAAATTATTTCTTAAGTAAGAAAATTCCATTTGGTCCTGGTAAAGCAGCAAATGCTGGTGGAGTTGCTGTCTCTGGTCTCGAAATGTCTCAAAATGCAATGAAGCTCAGCTGGAGTGAAGAAGAAGTTGATGCAAAACTTCACACCATTATGTCTTCTATTCATAGCGCTTGTGTAGAATATGGCACGACTGACGATGGGTATATTCACTATGTTCGTGGAGCAAATATTGCTGGATTTAAGAAAGTTGCAGATGCAATGTTAGATCAAGGATATTAATATATATTCGTATAACTTCCAGCCCCTCTATTGAAATTGGAGGGGCTGAATCATATACTCTCACCATATGAAATACACATCAACAACATTAATTGAGCAGCTGACTCAGATAAGTGGACTTAGTGGTAATGAACAAGATGTTGCTTCTCTTGTCCTATCATTATTACCTCAACATCTAGAAACAAAGACAGATTCCATTGGAAATGTGGTTTGTACGATAAAAGGAACTGATGAGAAGGCTCCTACCATATTGTTAGCTTCTCATATGGATGAAGTTGGTTTTATGGTAAACGATATACTTCCTAATGGGTTTTACGGCTCTCTATGATGGGAGGATGGAATACTCTTACTCTCCCTTCTTCTCCTGTCGATGTCATTAATACCGAGGGACAAAAGATAAGAGGAACTATTGGGCAAATATCTCCTCACTTTCTTAAAAAAGGAGAAGCTATAAAAGTTCCTGATATTGATGATATCTTTGTAGATATTGGAGCTGATAGCGATGAAAGTGTTATTCAGGATTATCATATTGAGATAGGTTGTCTTGTTGTCCCTGTTTCTCCTTTTTATCACAACACAAAAAGCAATCTTTTATTTTCAAAAGCGTTCGATGATAGAATCGGTGTTGCAGCCCTCATTGAATTAGCTCATAAAGTTGTTACTTCCCCAATACCCTCGACTCTTATTCTTGCTTTTACAGTTCAAGAAGAAGTGGGAGTGAGAGGCGCTAAAGTATTATCAAATTATGTAAAGGCAGATATGGCTTTTGTTGTTGAAGGAGCCCCTGCTGATGACGTTCCAGGAGGCCCCACAAGGCCACAATCTTCTGTTGGTAAAGGTGCTCATGTAAGAATCTTTGATCCTACTCATATTGGAAATAGAGAAATCATCACACTTGTTTCAACCGTAGCAAAGAACCATTCCATATGTATTCAAAAGGCAGTGAGAAAGGGGGGAGGAACTGATGCTATGGAATTAGCGTTAGCTCATAAAGGAATTAACACAATTGTTGTTGGAGTTCCTGTTCGTTATGCTCACAGCCATAATGGTATTTGCTCCCTATATGATTATCATGAACTCGTCAATTTATTGTTTGCAGTGGGTGGAAATAGGTAAAAAACAGGGTAAATAAATATGATATAGGTTTAATGGTAAACTTATACATACACTATATATAGTGTGCTTTAAAAAAGATAACGCTATACCTATTGCTTCCTAGATATGAATGTGCTATGGTGAATTAGCCCGCAAGTCAGTGGGTTCACCATTGTAGGGAGGATTTACTATGGCACATACACCTAATCAACTCACGCCTTTAGGCCGAAAAATATTTCTAGATAGATATGCACAAAAAGATGCAAAAAAGATACTCTTAAAGTAAACGACCTTGTCGTTGTTGTAAGCAATCCAAAAACAGGGCAAAGAGAGATTGGCAACATTGTTTCTATTCATCAAGATGACCTTTCTGTAAAACTTGAAGATGGTACAATAGTTAATGCTACAAGAGAAACAGTTGACAAGCCTATTGAAACACAGCCTGGTGAAATGTTATCCCGTGTTGCTAAAGGGATGAGCTTGCAAGAACCAAAAGAGAATCAAAAGAAATGGGAAAAAGAGTTTAATTGGCTCCTTGAAGAGTGGAAATTTGTGCCAGCTGGAAGAATTCTTACAGGGGCAGGAACTGATCAAAATCTTACCTATTTTAATTGTTATGTAATTCCTTCTCCAAAAGATAGTAGAGGAGGTATCATCACCTCCCTTGGTCAGATGACTGAAATTATGAGTCGTGGTGGTGGTGTAGGAATGAACCTCTCTTCATTGCGCCCAAAACACTCTTATGTAAAAGGTGTGAATGGCAGATCAAGTGGATCTGTTTCTTGGGGAGCTCTTTTCTCATTTGTTACAGGATTAATTGAACAAGGAGGTTCCAGAAGAGGAGCTCTCATGCTCATCCTGAATGTATGGCATCCAGATATTCTTGATTTTATTAATAGTAAGAGAGAGATGGATAAAATTGTGAATGCTAACATTAGTGTCGGTATTACTGATGATTTTATGGATGCGGTAAAACATGATAAAGATTGGACAACGTATTTCCCAGATACTTCAGACCCTGAGTATAATGAGGTGTGGGACGGTGATTTAGAAAGATGGAAATCTCTAGGAAAAAAAGTTCTTCCTTATCAAACAATAAAAGCTCGAGAGATATGGAAAGCTATTATTGAAAGTGCATGGACTTCTGCAGAACCTGGAGTCTTCTTTGTTGATCGTTATAATAGAATGTCCAACTCATGGTATTACAGTAGTATTCAATGTACTAACCCTTGTGGTGAACAAGGTCTTCCACCTTGGGGTGTGTGTAATTTGGGCTCAATAAATCTTTCTCGTTTCGTTGGGAAGAAAGATGTCCTTTGGGATGATCTTGGAAGAGCGGTGCGTTCATCGGTTCGTTTTTTAGATAATGTTATTGATGATACTCCCTATTTCTATGAAGAGAACCGGATTCAGCAACAAGGTGAAAGAAGAGTAGGACTAGGAACAATGGGTCTTGCCGATATGCTTATTCGTCTTGAGTTAGCCTATGGGAGCCCAGAATCTCTTACATTTATTGATAAGCTTTTCAAATTTATTTGTGTCCAAGCATATACAGAAAGTGCGTATCTTGCTGAAGAGAAGGGGTCTTTCCCTCTCTTTGATGCAGAAAAATTCTTACAAAGTGGATTTATGCTTGAAATGCCTGAAGAGGTGAGAGAGCTTATTAGAGAGAAGGGAATGAGAAATGTTACCCTTCTTACTCAAGCTCCAACCGGGACAACAGGAACAATGGTAAATACTAGTACTGGAATTGAACCATACTATTTTTGGGAGTGGGAAAGAGTTGGAAGAATGGGTTCTAACATTGAGCGTGTTGCAATATACGATGAGTGGGTAAAAGCCCATCCTGGGGAACCGAAACCAGATTATTTCGTATCAGCTATGGATCTCTCTCCACAAGGACATGTACATGTTCAAGCTGCTATTCAGCGTTGGGTTGATTCTAGTATTTCAAAAACGGGAAACACCCCAAGAGATTATACTGTTGAGCAGACTGCAGACTTATATGAACTATTATATGATACAGGGTGCAAGGGCGGGACTACCTATCGTGATGGATCAAGAGATTCTCAAGTCTTGATCGCAAAACAAGAAGAGAAGAAAGAGGAAGCTCCCCAGTATTTGTTGTAGAACAACCTAAATCACGAGTAAGATCCACCGTACTGCAAGGAACTACGTATAGAAAAGCAACTCCAATTGGTACTGCATATATTACTGTCAATTCCGATGGTAAGAACTCTAACGAACCTTTTGAAGTCTTTATAAACGTTGCTAAAGTTGGCTCTGATGTTTCAGCTGATGCTGAAGGATTAGGACGACTTGTGAGTCTTATCCTTAGAATGCCTTCTCCTCTTTCTCCTTTGCAAAGAGCAAAAGCAGTGATTGCTCAATTAAGAGGAATAGGATCTGGTCGTCCAATGGGATTTGGTAAGAATCGGGTAATGAGTTTACCTGATGCTGTAGCTCAAGTGCTAGAAGAGCATATCGGGCTTACACAGGGCGATGATTCATATCCAGAACTTCCAGATGAAGAAGATGCACAATTTGTCACAAAGCAATTTGACTTAGGCTTAGAAAACAATATGGCTAAGACAGCTCTTCCAGATATTTGCCCAGTATGTGGAAATGTTACATTCGTCAACATAGAAGGATGTAAAAAATGTTTCTCATGTGGACACAGTGAATGTTAATTACACTACTTATACGTTGATAAAAAGGTGCTCAATATTTCAATGGGCACCTTTCTTAATTCCGGCTCACACGAAGAAATAGATTGTTGACCCTAGATTATACCCCATTCATCAAATATTTTTTGCCCTATATCTTTTTCTCTATTAGGATTGACGGAACATCTTTAAGGAGGTTTTAGGATGAAAAAAGTTATAGTGTGTATGATGCTCATTACCATTTCTTTGTCTGTGTTTGCTACAGGTGCAAGTGAAAGTAATGATGTCCAAATGACAGGTGAAGGCCACGGTGAAACTGAACTTGTTGTCTATAGCACAATATTTGCAGAATATGCAGAGGCAATGAAAAAGGGTTCGAAGCAAAACACCCAGGAGTGACTGTAAATGTATTAAATCCCGGTGGAACAGAAGCTATGTTTAAAAAATTAGAGTCTGAAGCGTCTAATCCACAAGCAGATGTAGTACATGCCGGATCAATGATAAATTACCAGCATGCAATAGAAGATGGTCTGATTGCTCCATACGCTCCAACAGAACCAGGATTCAAGTCTTCAATTAGTGTTGGCTCAAGTAAGCTTGAATTAAGCCATCCAGAAAATTATTATCATGTTTGGTCGCTGATGTTTACAGGCATCATGTACAATAAGCAGGTGTTAGATCGATATAATCTTCCAGTCCCTAAAACATATACTGATTTAGGAAACCCTGTATATAAAGATCAGATCATTAGTGCGAATCCATTGAAATCTTCAACAGCAAGTTCAAATGTTGTCGCTATGCTCCAGATTTATGAAGATGCAGCTCCAGGGCTCTGGGAAAAATTAATGAAAACTTACCATATTACTCTGGATCAAGTTCTAGAATTTATACACTTGTAAGTAAAGGAGAATTTGCTTTAGCAATAGGTCTTTCTCGTCCAGCATTAGTTGCTATGGGTGAAGGTTATCCGGTTGGATTTGTTTTCCCTGCTGATGGTTCTCAGATTTATGATAACTCAATGGCTCTCGTTAAAGGAGCAAAACATCCTAACTTAGCAAAAGAGTTCATAGATTATATCTTAAGTGATGAAATGCAACTAAAAGGAACAGAGTATCTTTACATCCCCGTAAAACAAGGTGTTGTTGATCCTTCTCTTCCATTTAGTCTAGAAAGTGTTACTTCTGGAATTGGTAATATTTATGCCCCAGATCCTGAACTTGCTGAAGCAAATCGTGATCTAATCCAAAGTACTTTTGGTGAGTATATTAGAACTAAGGGAACAAAATAATTCCCACTCGACCCTCACACTGTAATTATTATGGTGTGAGGTCTATTTTTTGGAGTATAGAATGAAAAAATATCTCACCTTTTCTTGGTTCAATCTAGCTTATGCAGTTGTTACTTTATTCCTTCTGTTTTTCCTTGTTATCCCTATAATAAATCTATTTTCAGGAACATTTTCAATTTTGTTTGCTAGTTCAGACCCTTTACCACCTGAGTTTTTTAGTTATTTGTTCTATGTAACATGGAATACTATAAAGATGGCATTACTTACGACTTTTTTTGCAGTTCTTATCGCTATCCCTCTTGGTTTTATTATTGCTAAACTTCAAATACCAGGTAGCTCAATATTTTTGGGTCTATTATCAATTCCTTTGATAACTCCTGCATTTATTTCAAGTTTTGCAACAATCATTTTATTGGGAAATAGTGGTATTATCACCATGTTTTTTGAGTTGTTTGGAATACGTCTGCCTTCAATATATGGACTAAATGGACTTATCATTACTCAAGTCCTTCATGCAATGCCATATGCTCTTCTATTAATAGTCACGGGGTTAAAAACTGTTCCAAGACATTTAGAAGAAGCCTCATTATCGTTAGGTGATGGTGTATTAAAAACACAATTTTCCATTGTTTTACCCTATATTGCACCTCATATTTTGATGGCTGCACTTATGGTGTTCCTCACAAGTATGGGAGATGTTGGTGGTCCTCTAATTATTGGTGGTAGTTATCAGGTGATTTCCACTGAAATCTATAATAATTTCATAACATACATGGGTGATGAAAGGATTCCCATCATTTTTGGAGCCTGGACTCTTGTTCTTTCATTTATCATGTTGTTTTTTTGTTAATCGACTCATGAAACTTACAGATGTAAAACATAGATTTAGAATTGGACAAATGACGTATAATAATCCAAAAGCTCGTAGAGCAGGGCTTATACTGCTTATCTTTGTTTCTCTTATATTCTTAGCACCATATGTTGCTATTGTTATTCAATCATTTGGTACCATTTGGGCTTATGATTGGTTACCTAAAGCATTTACATTTAAGAATTACACCACTGCGTTAAGTGATTTCTTACCAATTAGGAATACAATTATATTGTTGCTCACAGTCACACCAATACTCATTGTTTCGAGTATAATATTTGGGCATATGTTCAGAAATAAGAAATCAATGAGATGGGTCAACTACTTTACATTGCTTCCATTTACGGTACCTGGAGTTATTATTGCTGTAAGTTTACTTCAAACTTATGCTGGAGTATCACTTGGAAAGACAGACTTTATTGCAAGTGTATATATCCTGATGATTGCAATCAGTATAAGAAGACTTCCTTTCGTTTTGAAAATTATTGAAGCTGGATTCTCAAAAATTGATGATTCCCAACAAGAAGCAGCTTTGAGTTTAGGTTCTAGTGAGGTACAGGCATTCTTTTCAGTAATTCTTCCTCAACTTAAACCGGCTATTTCTATGGGTATAATCATTGGAATGATTAAAGTAGTCACAGAACTTGCATCTTCACTTATGTTGAATCCCCCAGGATGGAGAACGATGTCTCTCTACATTGCGTACTTTGTAGAAGAGGGATTCATTTCACGAGCAGCTGCAATGGGAATATTTCTTATTGTCATTGTTGGCATTGGAACGATTATCTCAAATACTATGAAAGCAAAGGAACAATAAAAATATGTCAGAAATTATTATTCAACAGTTAATAAAAAATTTGGTACTACAGAAGCAGTAAAAAACCTTAATATAACAATTGAAAAGGGAGACCTTGTTTCCTTACTTGGCCCTTCAGGATGTGGAAAGACTACTTTGCTAAGAATGGTGGCTGGATTTGAGACTCCCACCGGAGGGAGTATATTCCTTAGAGAGAGAAATCTTATTGATATTCCGCCACAGAAGAGGAATATTGGAATAGTGTTTCAAGATTATGCCATATTTCCTACTATGAATGTATTTAAAAATGTTGCATATGGATTAAAAGCAAAAAAGTGTAGTAAAGAAGAAATAGATTCTCTCGTAGCAGAATATTTAGAACTTGTGGGCTAACAGGGTATGAGAAAAGGATGCCTTCTCAATTATCTGGAGGTCAACAACAACGTGTAGCTTTAGCTCGAGCACTTGTTATAAAGCCCGATGTATTGCTATTAGATGAACCTCTTTCCAACTTAGATGCTGCCTTGCGACTCAACATAAGAAAAGAGATTAGGAAAATCCAGCAAACGTTAAAAATTACTACCATATTCGTTACTCATGACCAGGAAGAAGCCCTTTCAATTTCTGATAAAGTATTTGTGATGCGACAAGGTGAATTAATGCAAGGTGGTACCCCAGAGCAGATATATCGTAAACCAACCAATGATTTCGTCGCAGGGTTTATAGGAAAGTCTAATATTCTCTATGGAACTGTGATTGATCACAAGACGGTCTCACCATCATCAAGGTTGGTGATAAAAATTATTATTCTAAAACAGATCAAGAATTTGAAAAAGGGTTAGATGTATGGGTTTCCTTAAGACCTCAGTATATCCGATTGGAAGAAGATGAAGGTGTAGTTCATGAGAATAGACTAAGTGGTGAAATTCAATATATTGAATATCTTGGGGGGCTTGTAAAAGGAGAAATCTTAATGTCTAATAATCTTACGCTAGAATTTGAGCAACCAATTCGTGGGAATTCTTCTCCAACATTACGAAATGGACAAAAAGTTTCTGGATATTTTCTATCTGAAGATGTTGTTATTGGGAGAAATATTAGAAAGCTCAATTAGAATTGGAATAAACAATAGTTTATGAGGAGTTAGTTTTGATGAAGCGTATTGATAGTTTTATACAGAAAGCGCTTTTTATCATCCCTCCTCTTACTATAGTTTTCTTATTTCTTATTTTACCGATTTTTTATTTATTTGTTAAAGGAATGAGCTCATCATTTACTTCCGTGGAGCCTCTTCCTCCCTATTTTTGGTTGCATCTATTACAAGTAACTCAAAACACCATTATTCTCGCTTCTCTCACAACAATTATCTCATTAAGTATTGCTCTCCCACTTGCTTTTCTTTTGGTGAGAACAGATTTGTTTGCTTCAAGATTTTTTCTTTCAATACTCACTATTCCTATGATTACACCCCCTTTTATTATGGCATTCTCTATAATCTCTTTATATGGACGAAGCGGGGTGATTTCTCTCATTTTGCAAAAATTTGGGATATACACTTCACATATTTTTGGTCTCCCGGGGCTTCTTATGATGCAATTAACAGTTTCAATTCCATATGCTTTATTTATTATTGGAGCTGGATTAGTTGGAATTCCACGTCATATTGATGAGACAGCTTCTTCGCTGGGAGTATATCCAGTTCGATATATACGTGAAGTTGTTCTTCCTTGTATTTATCCACATCTTATTATTTCAGGGTTGATGATTTTTCTTATTTCAATTGGAGATATTGGTGGCCCATTAGTAATTGGTGGCGGTTATGCAGTACTCTCTTCAGAAATATATACCAATTTCCTTTCTCTTTTAAATGACGAAAGGATAGCTATAATTTTTAGTTTTGGATAATTATTCTTTCTTTTATTCTTCTTGCAGTAGTAAATAGATTATTACAACTAGCAGTTAAGAAGTATGTTCCAGGGATTAATCCAGTAATTTATTCACTTAAAAAATATAAAATTCCTTTAACGATATTAGTGAGCATTGTTATTGCCGCGCTGTTATTGCCTTTTGTTACTACATGTATTCAATCTTTTGTAACAATTTGGTCGTATGAAATTCTTCCAAGTGGTTGGACATTGAAGAATTATCAGATTGTACTTTCTTCAATGAAAGTGTTTTTCAATACGTTTTCAACTGCATTGCTTGCTACCTTAATCATTGTATTGATGAGTATAATTATTGGCCGGTTAATTCATTATAAGAAGAGATGGCGATTTCTTGATTTCATCTTAATTATTCCTTTTGTATTGCCGGGGATTGTATTGGCTGTTGGGGTGTTAAGGACATATGGATTATTATTTTCATCTGACCATGCGATTCCTTTCTACGTCCTTCTCCTTTTTACTATAGTGATTAGACGGCTACCCTTTAGTCTAAAAACACTTGAAGCAGGATTCATTACAGCAGATTCTCGCAGAGAAGAAATCGCAATAAGTCTTGGTAGTAATGAATTTATTGCCTTTTATCGTATTACTCTTCCCCAAATAAAAACCTTTCTTTTTGCGGCTATCATTATAGGGGTAATAAAAACGTCAACAGAATTATCTGCATCATTAATTTTAGCACCTATTAATTGGAAAAGCTTATCTCTCGAGATTGTAAATCTTATTGATCAGGGAAAGTTATCTCAGAGTGCTGCTTTAAGTGTTTTGTTAGTAGCAATTGTGGGCCTTTGGCACTTTTTTTGTTGCTTTCTGGTCACAAGGGGTTAAGAGCGTACATCCTGAGTATTCTGGTGAATCTCTTGAGCGATTAGTTTTGGGAAGAACTCCAATCAACTTCTATAAGAAAGAAGAACAGAAAAGAGGAGATAGAAACCTTTTTATCATGAAGCAAAAAGAGCCTTTATTAGTTGTTACTGATACCTCTGGTATTATTGATGCGAATGATTCTTTTTTACGTCTCGTAGGAGCTGATACTATTCACCAGTTAAAGAATGAGAGTAGTTTTTCTATGCTCTTTTTTGGAGATAAAGAGGTGTTAGAAATATTTTCTTCACTAGAGCGGCTAGAGAGTAGAGCCACAAGTATAATGCTTCTTGATGGGAAAAGAGCACCAATACTTCTGAATGCATATATTATGACTACCTCGGATGGGACAAAGAAAAGCTCAATTTTATTGTAAAAAAAGTAACGGGACATTCAAGACGTATCAGAGAATACGCTCTCATTCGAGAAAAGATGATTGATGCAGAACAAACGGCGTTAAAAGCACAAATCACTCCTCATTTTCTTTTTAATTCACTTAACAGTGTGATAGAACTTATTGATAGTAACCCTGTAGAAGCAAGGAATGTAGTACAGAATATGGCCGATCTCTATCGATATATTTTATATTCTACTAAGCAAGAATTTGTTACTATTGACCAAGAAATTTCATCTATCACAACTTATCTGATGGTTGAAAAGCTCGATTTGGCAACAAATTAGCCTTTGAAATTTCTCTTGATCCTTCAGCAAAACATGTTCGGATTCCGCCCATGATATTACAGCCGATTGTGGAGAATGCAGTAACACATGGAGCAAAGATAGTGGAGAAATAGATATACGAGTTCTATTGATTGTAAAAGAGATGATATTATAATGAGAGTCGAAGATAAAGGTGAGCAGGGTTTTGATATAGAGAGAATTGCAACTGGAAGCGGTACTGGATTAAAGAATGTAGAGGGAAGGATTTTTAGTCTATATCATCGAAGAATTGCTTATCGTGTAAAAGATGATGGTGGATTGTCTGTAGTAATAACAATACCAAGGAATAGATGATGAGACGTACAGTATGTGTAATAGATGATGAATTTCGTTCTCGCGAAAGAGTGATAAAACTGTTGAAAGATAATGAACAATTTCAAATTATTGGAGAAGCGACAATGGTAAGAGTGCAGTTACACTAATAAATGAAAAACTTCCTGATATTATTATTCTTGATATTAATCTGCCAGGTTTTTCTGGGTTTCAAGTTCTTGAGTATGTAAAGCATTCTCCTGCTGTAATTTTCATCACAGCATATAATGAACATGCAGTGAAGGCTTTTGATATTCATGCAATAGATTATGTGTTAAAACCATATCAAGATGAGAGACTTCTAGAAGCTCTTAACAGGGTTCCTGTTGGAAGTCACTTAGCCTCACAAACTGTTCATAATCTAGGTCTTATTGCACAAGGGAAAGCCCAAGTAAAGAATTATTTGAAAAGAATTAGTGTAAAAGATCGATTTGAATTTAAAATAATTGATGTTGAAGCTATCGATTTTTTTGCAACAGAGGACAGTCTTGTATTTTTACACAGCGAAGGACTTCATTATATTGTTGATAAAAGTCTCACCCAATTAGAACAATCACTAGATCCCGACATGTTCTTCAGGTCTCATAGAAAATCCATTGTTAATTTAAATAGGATAGAACGAGTTGTTCCATGGGGGAGAGGTCGTTATGTTCTAAAGTTCTCTCATGATGAGAAAGTACATCTTAGTAAGGATAAAACGCGTGAATTTAAACTTCTGATGGGTCTTCATTGAGTTGATTCACTAAATCAAAATCAAGAGTTTGCTATTTCATTACTTTATTCATTTATACGAAGATTTTGGCTTTTTTGATTGTTGATTTTCTAGAGTGCTCTACCCCCTAAGGTTGCAAACCTACCCATAATATTGTATAGTTGTGAAGTATTAGCCCTGTATACTATACAGGGTAATGTTGTGTGTAAACTAGTTGTGGGCAATTGGTGTCTGCAGGTAAATAATAATTTCAATGGAGTGTCAATATGAGTAACAAAAAAAATGGTTACTATAGATGGTAATACTGCGGCTGCGCATGTAGCGTATGCGTTCAGTGACGTCGCCGCGATTTATCCCATTACGCCATCCTCACCTATGGGGGAATATTCTGATTCTTGGGCAAGTACTGGTAGAAAAAACCTATTTGGTGAGAAAGTAGATATCACCGAGATGCAATCAGAAGCAGGAGCTGCGGGAGCAGTTCATGGATCCTTATCAGCTGGGGCAATGACTACTACTTTTACTGCGAGCCAAGGGTTATTACTAATGATCCCTAACATGCATAAAATTGCAGGTGAAATGCTCCCAACTGTATTTCACGTATCAGCTCGTTCTTTAGCAGCTCAATCTCTCTCTATTTTTGGAGATCATAGTGATGTCATGTCATGCAGGAATACCGGGTTTGCAATGACTGCTGCGAGTAGCATCCAAGAAACAATGGACCTTGCTCTAGTAGCACACCTTGCTACTTTGAAGTCCCAAGTTCCTTTCGTTTCTTTCTTTGATGGTTTTAGAACAAGTCATGAAGTTTCAAAAGTTGAAGAAATTGCTTATGAAGATATGCTTCCTTTAATTGAACCTGAGTATATCGAACAATTTAGAAATAGAGCACAACGTCCTGACAAACCAATGTTAAAAGTTGCAGCTCAAAATGAAGATGTATATTTCCAAGGTCGTGAGACTGTAAACAAATATTATGATGCTGTTCCTGAAATTGTTCAGGAGTATATGGATAAAGTTGCTAAAGTAACTGGTCGAGCTTATAAATTGTTTGATTATGTCGGTGCTCCAGATGCAGATAGAGTCGTTATTGCAATGGGTAGTGCTCTTGATACATTCGATTGGGTCGCTGATTATCTTAACCAAAGAGGGGAAAAAGTTGGTGTACTTAAAGTTCGACTTTATCGTCCTTTCTCTGCGAAGCATTTTGTTGCAGCAATACCTGAAACTGTTAAAAAAAATTGCTGTATTAGATCGAACAAAAGAACCAGGTTCAATTGGTGAACCTCTTTATCTTGATGTTGTTACTGCTTTATCACAAATGGGAAGAACAGATATTTCTGTCATTGGAGGACGTTATGGTCTTTCAAGCAAAGATTTCACTCCTACACATGCAAAAAGTGTATATGATCATCTTAACAATGGTAATTTCCATAACTTTACTGTTGGTATTAATGATGATGTCACAAACCTTAGCATTCCATTAAGCAAACAAATAGATGTTTCACCTAAAGGTGTTGTTTCTTGCATGTTCTGGGGTCTTGGTTCTGATGGTACTGTTGGTGCTAATAAAGATTCTATTAAGATTATTGGTGGAAACACTGATATGAATGCACAAGCATATTTCTCATACGACAGTAAGAAATCTGGTGGTATTACAATAAGTCACCTTCGATTTGGTAAGAGTAGTGTTAATATGCCATGGCTTATCGACAGTGCAGACTTTGTTGCTTGTCATAACCCTGCATACATTGGTCGTTATGATATGCTTGGACCTTTAAAGGAAGGTGGAGTTTTCTTATTGAACTCTCAAATTCCTACAGAAGAAGTATTCACTCACCTCACAAAAGATGAACAACAACAAATCATCGATAAGAAAATCAAATTCTACAATATTGATGCACTTAAAATTGCTGAGAAAGTAGGACTTGGAACTCGAATCAACACTGTTATGCAGGCTGTATTCTTCAAGATTTCAGGAATCTTCCCTGAAGATGAAGCTATTGCATTGATTAAAAATGCAATTAAGAAAACATTCGGCAAAAAAGGTGAAGATATTGTTAAGATGAACTGGGATGCAGTTGATGGAGCTTCTGCTGCTTTAGAAGAAGTAAAAGTACCTTCTTCTGTTAAAGAAGCATACGTTCCTAAAAAACTCATTTCCAAAGATGCTGATGCATTTGCAAGAGATATTATCGAACCAATCATGCACCTTAAAGGGAATGATATTCCAGTTTCGAAGATGAGTTTTGATGGTACCCTTCCTACAAATACTGCTAAGTTAGAGAAACGTGGTGTTGCTCCAGCTATTCCACATTGGAACAGTGAGACATGTATACAATGTAACCAATGTGTACAATCATGTCCTCATGCTGCTATTAGAGCAAAACAAATTGATCCTAAAGATTTAGAGAATGCGCCAGAAGGATTTGTCACATTAAAATCAAATACGAAGAATGACAGAGACCTAAGATTTAAAATTCAGGTGTATACTGAAGATTGCCAAGGATGTGGTGTTTGTATTGAAACCTGTCCTACAAAAGTAAAATCACTTGAATTCAGTCCAATTAATGTAGAAAGAGAACATGGTGAAAGAGAGTTCGCAGAATTCTTTGATTCTGTTGCAGATGATGTAATTGATGGAATCGGTCTCAATACAGTAAAAGGAATGCAGTTCAAAAAACCTCTATTTGAGTTCTCTGGAGCTTGTGCAGGTTGTGGTGAAACTCCATATGTAAAATTAGTCTCACAAATCTGTGGAGAAAGAATGCTTGCAGCTAACGCAACAGGTTGTTCATCTATCTATGGTGGAACATTCCCAACAACTCCATATGCACAACGAAGAGATGGTCGTGGACCAGCTTGGGGTAACTCACTCTTTGAAGATAATGCTGAGTACGGACTTGGAATGAGACTTGCCGTAGACTCTAACCGAAGATTACTCAAAAGTGTCGTCGATAGATTATTAACACTAGGAACTACCGAAGCTCTTACTTCTGCTTTAAAGAAGAATGCAGACCTTTGGGGCGATAGAAGTGAAGCAGGTATCGATGCTCAAAAAGCAACTCAAGTTCTCCTTGATGAAGCATATGAGAAAGCATCAAATGAAGAAGCCAAAGTTGCTATCAAAAAATTAATTGAACTAAAAGATTATTTTACTGATAAAGATGTATGGATTATTGGTGGTGACGGTTGGGCTTATGATATTGGCTTTGGTGGTGTTGACCATGTAGTAGCATCAGGAAAGAATGTTAATATTCTCGTCCTTGATACTGAAGTCTATTCAAATACTGGTGGACAAGCTTCTAAAGCTACTCCAATTGGAGCAGTTGCGAAGTTTGCTAATGCTGGTAAACAAATTGGTAAGAAGAACATGGGATTCATGATGATGAGTTATGGTCACGCATATGTAGCTTCAATATCAATGGGTGCAAATAGATTACATACACAGAAAGCATTACAGGAAGCTGTAGAGTTTGATGGACCTTCAATTGTCTTCTGTTATGCTCCATGTATTAACCATGGTATTAACATGATGAAGAGCCAAGTAGAAGAAAAGAGAGCTGTTGACGTTGGTTACTGGCCTCTATTCAGATATAATCCTACTCTAGAAGAAGGAAAGAGATTTAGTTGGGACGCAAAAGCTCAAGATGGAGACTTCCAAGAATTCATTAAGAGTGAACGTCGTTACTCTTCTCTCTATAAAACAAATCCTGAAAATGCTGATGCTCTCTTTGCGAAAGCAGAAGAAGATGCTAAACGTAGAATGGAATTCTATAAGAGTGTTGGACAAATCATGTAATTGCTATAGCAATAATAAAACCGCCTATTATGGGCGGTTTTTTATTGGTTAAAAGAAAGATGTTATAAGCATCTAGTTATCATCTTTCATCCATCTTTCATATATTATTAATAGTGATATCATATTGAAGCAAATTCTGGTTGATTGTCTCTCTCTCGCCATACTGAACCAAGACTAATATAATCTATAGAATTATTTTCAATATAATCCAAGAATATTTTTTTATATCTTCTCCCCAAGAGTCCCGAATTCCATCTTTATAGCCCCAGTAGGATTGAAATATTTCTAGTAGACGACAACCAGAAAAAAAGTCTAACAATAAATCTGTTTCTTCATCTAAGACCTCTAAACCATAACCTTTCCAAAATGCTGCTTCTGAGGTTTGCAATGTCTGAATGTCATAGCGATTGAATAGAAAAAATCGTAAAGAATAAAATTCAAATTCAGCAGGGGCTGCTTGGCTACTTTCTACATCAAAAAAACCAGTAGGGATTCCTTTCTCATTAACAAAGAAATTATCATCATGCATATCTGTGATAACAAGTCGGGCTGGGCGAATAGTTTTGTCCAATAATGGGCGGTAGTCTTCAAATTTCTTGTCAAAGAAAACAATAGTTTTATGAAGTTCTTGCTTACTGAGACAATTCTTATTAATACAGCGATTAATGATTCGATTGTGTACTTCTTTATATCTATCAACAAAGTTTGTTATGTTAGGGGGTAAATAACCCCTTTATCAAGAAGATCTCCAAAACTATCGAATTCTTTGCTATGTAATCTTGCAAGTGATTTTCCTAGTTCATGCATACTATTATTAAAAAGATCCTGGCTGTGATGATGTAATTTCATGTAATCGCGGTGACTTATCCCGGGACATTTGGCCACTACAATATATTTCCCTTGAGTTGATGGATATATTCCATGAACTTTTGGTGTAGGAGTTCCTAGATTTCTGATTGTTTTAAGTAAATAACGCTCCCTTTCAAAGGAAAGTCTTCCACCAAATAGTGTGTCAACATTTCCCTGATCAAATTCTAATTCAGTTTGTCGATATTTGGGGAATTTTATAATTAAAGAACCTTTTTCTTCTGTATCTACTGAAAAGACATGATGGTTTGAACCACTATTGATGTACTCTATAGTAGTGGGAGCAAAATGTTGTTCTTTAAGCTGCTGTATTACAAAATTTTTAGTAATCATCTACTGTTTTCTTTTCTCTCTAATTCTTTGAGGTATCGATAAATGGTTGCTTCAGAATTACCTGTTTTTCCAGATACTTCCGATACGGCTCCCTTGATGAGGAATACACCTCGTGAAAACATTTCTCTAATAAGACTTTGCTTTTCTTTCATCGTCATTCTCTCAATAGTTGTGTTATACCTTTTTCTCCCTCTCTGATAATATCATCTATAATTGTTGGGAGAGAGAAATTTAGCTTAGGGGTTGTATCTACTAGCTTTTGTTTTGTAGTTTTTCCAATTGCCATCCCATTTACGAAATGGTCGAGGAGGTTCCTAACAATGCAAAAGTTCATCTACTTTCATTGTTATTGTAAGCAAATAAATAATTTCTTCTGTCTCGGGATCTTTAAAAAAGTAGGTGGAAGATCTGAGTTTTGTCATTGAAGGAAGAAGTGATTTATAATTGGCAACGAAAGGAAGTTTACTTAATTCCTCATTAGATAAAAAAATGTTTTTCATCATCTCCGATTGTGGCTCCTTTGACTTTTCCTGGTAGAATTGCATTTTCTACATATAGATACTGATTTGTATCACTTAGTGCAATTTCTGCAAAACTACCAAAAGTCATTGATAACATCCGGACAAGATTTTTTAATATGTGCAAAGATAATTCCATAGTATTTCCTTTATATATTATTCATCATACCATGTCACTACTTCTAAATACAATTTCATTCTTATGCTATTTAACTAACTCGAAACCTGCAGTGAAATGTCTTAAGGAGATGATTGGTCCTTCAAAAATTAATTTCAATCCCTTATAAGTGTCTCTATTTTCGTAAATATCTCCAAGAGCATTAACAATTACGTCAAGATGTTGATTTGTATAGACTCTTCTTGAGACGCTAATTCTCATTGTTTCCAGTTCAGGCCAAATGTCTGCACCTGTGACAGGGTCTTTTTTCCCAAACGCACAAGCTCCAATCTCTACAGCTCTTACTCCAGCTTCTTCATATAGAGCACAAACAAGCCGCTGTGAAGGAAATTGGTGTTGAGGAATATGGGGGAAGAATTTTTTACCATCAACATAAATACCGTGTCCACCCGCAGGTTCGATTATTGGAACGCCTCGTTCTTTAAGCTTTTCACCAAGGTAGCGTACTTGCTTTATCCGGTAATCGAGATAATCAAAATCAGTGACTTCTTGAAGACCAACAGCTAAAGCTTCCATGTCTCTTCCACTCATTCCACCATATGTAATAAATCCTTCATGCACAATAGCAAGTTGATTAGCTTTTAGATATATATCATGACATCGGGTGACGAAGAGCCCTCCCATATTAACCAAACCATCTTTTTTACTACTCATTGTGGTTGTTTCACAATAGCTGAACATCTCTCGTGTAATTTCTTTTATTGATTTATTCTCATATCCAGGTTCTCGAGTCTTAATAAAATATGCATTTTCTGCAAGTCTGGCACTATCTATAATAACAGGAATTTCATATTTTTTAGCAAGGCTACTTACTTGACGGATGTTTTCCATTGAAACTGGTTGCCCACCATTATTATTACAGGTAATAGTAATAATAACACAGCAAATTTTCTCTTTACCCTCATCATCTATCAATTTTTGCATGCGAGGTATATCAATATTGCCTTTAAAAGGGTGATATTCATTATTAGCTTTTTGACCTTCTGCGATAACAAAATCTACTGGAATAGCCCCCATGATTTCAGCATTTCCACGGAATGTATCAAAATGCATGTTCCCAATAGCATATTGTCCCTTTTTTGCATATATTTGAGCCATGATATAATCGGCTGCTCTTCCTTGATGAGTTGGTTGGATATATTTCATTCCAAATACATCTTGGGCAGATGCTTCTAATCTATAGAAGCTCTTGCACCCAGCATATGATTCATCCCCTTGAAGCAAGGCTCCCCATTGTTCTTGACTCATGGCGCTTGTTCCACTGTCAGTAATACAGTCAATGTAAACATTTTCTGCTTTTAATCTAAATGCATTAAATTGGGCTTCTGCTAACCATTTTTGTCTTTCAGTTTTGGTTGTCTTTTTTTATAGGTTCAACCATTTTAATTCTAAAGGGTTCTGCAGTCATGTATTTCATTACTTTCCTCCAAGGTGTTTATAAATAACTCCTTAAACTAAGAGCTTGTTTTTAAGTGTGATAAAATATTATCATCACAATAATATAAAGTCAATGGAATAAAAAATAGTAACTGTGATAAAAAATTGTTGACTCCAAAAATCCCATATGTTAATGTTATATGGAATCAAAGATGAACTGTTCGTTAAGGGGATGCTATGAAACAAGTGAAGATATCGGCAGGATTAGCTCATGTTAATTACGGTCGAATTGCTGATGTTGTTAAAGAAGTGAGTGATGCCGGTGTTGATTATATACATTCGGATGCGGCAGATATGACAAATTTAAGAAATTTGCAACTTATGGGAGGACATCAAATTGTAGAAGGGATTCGTCCTTTTACAGAAAAACCTATAGAAGTACATGCTTATTTTGATAATATTGATAAACTTTTTATTGATAAGATTGCTAAAGCTGGTGCAAATATGCTCATCCTTCCTGCAGAAAATTTTATTGGTGCTCCATTAGCCTATATCATCAAGTATTGTCTAGACCTCGACATGAAAATTGGACTTACTCTGGGATGTTTTACGCCATTAAGCTTTGTCGAAGAATCTATTTATTATTTAGATCGACTTCATATCGTTATCCATGGTGTTGGGAAGAATGATAGTGATTTTATTTGGAGAGAGAGCTCTCTTGATTTAATTCGACGTGCACGTAAGCTTATTAACAGATGTAATCCAAATTGTGAACTCTGTGTAGATGGTGGGATGAGAATTGATAATTTTGCACCAGTTATGCGTGAAGATATTGATGTTGCAGTCTTTTCAAGTGCTATTTTTGCTCATCCAACAGGAATAACAGAAGGTGTAAAAGCGATTCGAACTGCCATTTCTGCCGCGAGATCTTCTTCATAAATGTGAATTTTAAGGGGTTATATCAATGAGAATGTATATACTGAGACGTTTTGTTTCAATGATTATGACAATGTTCATTATTGCTACAATAACTTTTTTTCTCATGAATCTGATTCCGGGAGATCCCTTTGCATTAGACCGAGACACTCCGGAAGTAATCCGTACATCGCTTGAGCAAAAATATGGCTTAGATAAACCACTCCTTGAGCGATATTTTGTTTACATGAGTAATATTCTAAAAGGTGATTTCGGGACAAGCATGAAGTTTAAAGGACAATCTGTTGTCAACACAGTAAAAAGGACAATGCCTATTTCAGCAGTTGTAGGATTTGGTGGTGTGCTTGTAGGAGTCGTTATTGGAGTGACATTTGGCATAGTTGCAGCAATTAAAAATAAAGGAGCTTTTGATTATTTCGTCATATTGATAGCAATACTAGGAGTGAGTATTCCAAACTTTGTATTTGCTACAATGTTTCAGCGACTCTTCGGTGTAGAATTAAGAATTCTTCCTGTTGCAGGGTATAGGGGATTCAGTTATCTTATTCTCCCAATATTTGCGGCAAGTATGCAAAACGTCGCATTTTATGCCCGTATGCTACGTTCTAGTATGCTCGATGTATTAAACCAGGACTATATTCTTACAGCACAAAGCAAAGGACTTACTAAAAAAAGTATAATCATTAAGCACACTCTCAGAAATAGCATTCTTCCTTTAGTTACTTCTTTTGGTCCTATGCTTGCTGGAGTTTTAACTGGGAATTTTGTAATTGAGAAGATTTTTGGGATTCCAGGTATTGGACAAGCAATGATTGGTGCAATACAGAGTGCCGACTATATGATGATTATGGGATTAACAATTCTCTTTAGCTTCATAACAATAATCATGTATTTTGTTGTTGATATCCTTTATGGGTTTGTCGACCCACGAATTAGAGTCGCTAACTAAAAGGGAGAAATAATGAAGACTACTTTAAAAGAAACTACAATAATACCTTCTCCAATGAATTTAACGAAAGATTTATTTAACCCAATTCATATTTCTCAAGCAGAAGCAGAACATATTGAACGCCCTTCAATAAGTTATTGGAAAGATGCGATGAGACGATTTTTTCATAATAAGATGGTTGTAATTGCATCGGTTGTGTTGATTCTTATAATTATATTTGCAATTTTTGCTCCTGTATTTTCCTCATTCACATATGATCAAACAAATTATGTGTTATCAAATAAAGGGCCAACAAAAGAACATTGGTTCGGCACAGATGTATTAGGACGAGACCTTTGGACACGATCATGGGAAGGTGCTAGGGTAAGCCTATTTATTGGATTAGTTACTGCACTGGTTAATGCCACAATTGGCATAATATATGGGGGTTTCTCAGGGTACTTCGGTGGCAAAACTGATAATATCATGATGCGATTTTGTGAGATAATTGCAGCTGTACCACAAATGTTATGGATAACTCTTCTCATATTGGTTCTTAAACCAGGTCTTCTTCCAATAATTATTGCTTTATCTGCTACTGGATGGATTGGTATGGCTAGATTATTTAGAGGCCAAGTTTTTCAAATTAAAGAATCTGAATTTGTAATGGCAAGCAAAGTATTAGGGACTAATAGTCTTTGGATTATTTTTAAACATCTTGTTCCAAATGCTATGAGCCCTATCATTACAAGCTTAGCTTTTACAATCCCAAGGGCAATATTTGCTGAAGCTTTTCTGAGTTATATTGGATTAGGTCTTCCTCTCCCATTAGCGAGTTGGGGGAATCTGAGTTCAACAGGAGCTAATGTATTCTTACAGTATCCCTATCAGCTAATGTTCCCTTCTCTATTAATTTGTATCACAATGTTAAGTTTCAATCTTATTGGCGATGGACTCCGTGATGCGTTAGATCCACGGTTAAGGAAATAATATAAGATGAAAAAAGATGAAAAAATACTTGAAGTAAATAATTTAAGCTTCTCTTTTAATACTTACGCTGGCGAAGTGAAAGCTGTTAGAAGTGTAAGTTTTTCCTTGAAAAAAGGTGAGACTTTAGGGATTGTGGGAGAGAGTGGATGTGGTAAATCAGTTACTGCAAAATCTATTGTTCGATTGAATTCAGGAGAAAATGGAGTATATAAGAATGGTTCAATTCTATTCAATGGTTCTAATATCCTTAATATTGATAGAAAAGAGCTACTAAAGGTAAGAGCAAAAGATATTCGAATGATATTCCAAGATCCGATGACCTCTCTAAATCCTACAATGAAGGTGGGAAAACAAATTTCAGAAGGAATCATCAACGCAAACCATACTATAACAAAAAAACAAGCTTCCGAAATTGCAATAAAAACATTACAAAATATGGGAATTGCTAATGCTAAAGATCGTTATAATCACTATCCACATCAATATTCTGGTGGAATGAGACAACGGGCCATGATTGCTCTTGCTATGGCAGTTAATCCCCAGTTACTTATTGCAGATGAACCTACCACTGCATTGGATGTGACATTGCAGGCACAAATTCTTGCCCTAATTAAAGATTTGCAAAAAACATACGACACAGCAATAGTTCTAATTACACATGATTTAGGTGTCGTTGCCAATATTACAACACACATTGCAGTAATGTATGCGGGGAAAATAGTAGAATATGGAAAGAGTGAAGATATTTTGCTCATCCATTACATCCTTATACATGGGAATACTATTGTCGATTCCTCCAATTGATTCAGATTGTAGTGAACCTTTACATCCTATTCATGGAACACCTCCTGATTTATTTAATCCTCCTAATGGGTGTCCTTTTACTTCTAGATGTCCCTATGCGATGCAGGTGTGTAAAGAGTATTATCCTCAGACTTTTGCATCTCGGGATAATCATAATGTAAATTGCTGGCTATACCACACTCATTCAAAAGTTGTTACGAACCCTATTACATGTAAGGAGGCTTCTTTATGAGTAATGATTTATTACGTGTTGAATCCCTCCATAAACATTTTAAAGTTGGCCACAAAAGATACTTAGGGCCGTTGATGGAGTCAGTTTTTCTGTAAAGAAAGGAGAAACTTTGGGCATAGTTGGTGAAAGCGGATGTGGGAAAACTACTCTAGGACGAACTATCATGAATATATATGAAAAGACCTCTGGAGAATTATATTTAAATGATGAGAAATTAGATTCAAAACAAAAGGGATATCAAAAAATGCTCTCTCAGAGGATGCAAATGGTTTTTCAGGATCCTTATGCAAGTTTAAATCCAAGAATGACTGTTGGAGATATCATTTCTGAAGGATGGGCTTTTCAACGAACTCTAACAAAGAAAGAACTTCGAAGGCATGCTATCGAACTCCTAAAAACTGTAGGACTTAATGAGGAACATGCAAACAGGTTTCCCCATGAATTTAGTGGTGGTCAGCGTCAACGTATCGGTATTTCTCGGGCGTTAAGTATGGATCCTGAAATAATAATATGTGATGAACCCATTAGTGCTCTTGATGTTTCAGTTCAAGCACAAGTAATGAATTTGTTGATTTCTTTACAGAAAGAGAGGGGTCTTACATATATTTTTATAGCACATGACCTCTCAATGGTGAGATATATAAGCAAAATATTCTTGTGATGTATCTTGGTTCTCAAATGGAATTTGGTCCAAGTAACCTAGTATATCACCATCCTATCCACCCCTATACAAAAGCCCTCTTTTCAGCAATACCTGTTCCAGATCCAAAGATTGAAAAAAGCAAAACTCTAAGTTTATTGCAAGGAGAAATTCCTTCTCCTATTAATCTTCCTATTGGATGCAAATTTTCTACTCGATGTAAATTTGCTAAAGAAAAAATGCTTCAATGAGATTCCTCTGACAGAAGAAATTAGAGAAAATCATTATTGTGCGTGCCATTTTGCCAGAGAGTTGGCAGATTATTAATAGTATTGATACGGTGTATCAAAAAAAAAGGAGATAAGAAAATGAAAAAGAAATTTTAAAAGCAATTGGAATAGTGTTTCTCTTAGTAATAACTATTCCTGCATTTCTTTTTTCAGCTGGACAAAAAGAAGGAGCTGGGAATACTTTTAATATGATGATTAAAGGAGAACCTACAACATTAGATCCTCAACAATTTCGAGATGATGATGCGACGAGTATCATTTATGCAGTTCACGAACCTCTTATTCGTATTGGGGGTACAGGAGGACGAGGAACAGAGTATGGGCTTGCAGAAAAAATAGAAACAAACAAAGATTATACAGTATATACTGTTTATCTACGTGAAAGCAACGTTTGGGCTGATGGAACACCTATTACTGCTGAAGATGTAGTAAATACATTTAGGCGCGTAGTTGATCCTGCTCTTGGATCTAAGAAAGTCAATGATTATTTCTTACTAAAAAATGCTGAATCAATTTATAATAGTAGAACAGAATCTAGTGATGCAGAACCAATACAAGATATTCCTTTTGAGGAATTAGGCGTTAAAGCAAAAGGAACATTTATTGTAGAGTTTACTTTGGAAAATCCTGTTGAATTTTTCCTTGATTATCTGAAGACTCCTGGATGGGCACCTGTACAAAAAAGAAGCAGCGGACAAATATGGAGAACTTTATGGCACAGAAGCTGATAAGACTGTTGCCTCAGGTCCTTTTGAAATATCTAGTTGGGATCACAATGCTTCGGTTACATTAACAAAAAATGAAAACTACTGGGATGCCGAGAACGTTGAACTTGATGAAGTCTATGTTAATTTGATAAGTGATGCAAATACTCAAATGTCCTTGTATGATACTGGGATGCTTGATTTTGTTACAATCAGTCAAGATGTAGCGAATAGTGGTAAATATCCTGATGCTCAAGCTCTCCCACAGCTCAGAGTAAAATTTATTGAATTTAATCCTAACCCTACTATTAAGGGAGTAGATTTTAACTATTTCCAAAACAAGAATATTCGAGAAGCTCTATCTCTTACTTTTGATAGAAGATCATATGCTGAACAAATTGAAAAACAACCTGATGTTGCAGCATACGGAATGGTTCCATTTGGAATGCGAGGAGAAAACGGAGGAGATTTTAGAGCTCAAGTTGGTGATGTTGTATTTGATATGAACAATTTTGCTGGTGGTAAGTTTGATGGAAAAACATATGAGTCTGGAAATAAAGGTGCAGTTAAGAGAGCTAATGACTTATTAATTAAAGGGTTAGCAGAAATGAATAAAACAAAAGAACAACTAGAAGACAATGTTGTTGTTCATTGCATCAATAATCCTGGAAGTATTACTCAAGCAGAAGCTGTTCAAGCTATGTGGAAAGAGCATTTAAACCTAAATATTAGAGTTGTTCCTCTCGATATTGGTACATTACTTCCTATGCTAATTAATACTACTTTCCAGTGTGTTATTGGTGGTGGTAGAACAGCTCAGACTTTTGACGTTGATTATATGCTCAATTTTGTATATACCGAAAATAAATGGACAGATACCACATTTAGATCTTTATATGAAAGAGTTTTAAGCGCCTCTGGTGATGAAAGAATAAAATTACTTAAAGATGTTGAGAAGATGATCTGTGAGAATTTTGTCTATATCCCACAGGTTTATGCAATTACTAACTATGTAGTAGGTGATAGAGTAAGCAATTTCAGAATGTATCCACTATCAGTACAGTATGATTATAAATATATTACATTAGATTGAAGAAATTGAGGAAATTGATTCATGGATAGCAATATGCTATCCATGAATCATGATTATGGAGAAAGTCGATGACTATAGAAGAGGAGTCTTAATTTTATGAAAGATAGCTTAGAAGATTTAACTCAATATGAGGCTGATTTTTGCCATACATGCACTAATATAATTCAAACAGCTCAAACTATCCGCCAAAATTCTAAAGCTTTCCTTACATATAAATATAATCATTTTCTTTTTTCAGAATGTTGCGAAGGGTATGAAACTTCTTATGCTAACCCTGCATATCTTTCCCGACTAGGATTTGATGAACCCGGCCTTTTAAGTACAGTCTATAATATCTTATCAACATCACTACACAATGCAATGATAGAACATCCTATCTTTGTATGGGATAATAGTTTGATAATTATAGAGCTTATTAATTTCTTTCGAACTAAATCAAAAAGAACCTTACAAAAGTGCCTAGATGAATCATTTTTAAGAGTAATTCGAGAAAAGATCTTTTATGAAGAACGTGAGAAAATATCTGTGAACAACATCTATAATAGTATTTTATCTGAAGCAAAAAAAGATGATTTGCGATATCTTCTTCGTTATGGTGTTTTTATCAATGATGCTAACAAAAAGATGGCAGATTTTTGGTTCTCTCAGGATGAAGATCGCCTTTTAACTATAGCAACTCATATAGTTGATTCATTTTTACATGGATTTATTAGTCAATCAAGAAAGATAAATAATAGGAAACTGGTCCGCCTTTGTTACTACATAGGGCAAGAAGCTCTTGCTCAGAAAGTAGTCTACATTTTTTAAGGAAAAAGGTTATAATACCATTATACTAAAGCCTCTGAATGATAATGTAGATTCTCAGTATGAAAGTGACCATCGCTATAAGGATGCCATTTTTTCAGATGAAGAATGTTATCGTAATAAAGGGGCAAGTTTCCAGGCTGCGTATGAAACTTATAAGAATGAAGTTGTTCAAAGTTGCGGTTTTGTAAAAATTGGGCAATTTGGAGCAATTCATTATCCAGCTACTTCACATCCTAATGCTTATACGCCTGAAAAGAACATTATTAATAGTTATAATCGTATGCTGAATCAGATGAGGACAATTGAGTCAACGTATTTGAAACCTGATACACTCTCATTTTGTTCAATAGTTTTTCCTTTCAATTGAGGTAGGGGAAAATTTTTCCTCATTATTTGATGAGTTTTGCACTCTAAATACTCAAGACTCGTATCCATTTGAAATGGTACAAAAAGTTTTAATTAATTATCTAGATACATGTACATATGTAGAAGTCAAAGGAACCAATGGCAACAGAACTTCATTAATTGTTCGTCTACAATCTCTAGAAAACCCTTCGAAGGAAACAAATTTCTTAAATTGTGGAGGTGATATCAATATCCCTCATGGAGAGATATTTACTACACCAATGCTTGAAGGAACAAATGGAATACTACATATTCCAGAGATATATTTAAAAAGTATTCCCTACAAAGATCTAGAACTAGAATTTTTAGATGGTTTAGTAATCCGTTATACATGTAAAGTATTTGAGAGCGAAGATATGAATACTAAATATGTATTTGAAAAGCTTTTACAAGGAGTCGAAGGAGTTACAATGGGGGAGTTCTCAATTGGAACAAATACCTTAGCATATCAAATAGCAAAGAATTATCAATTGCTTGAACGAATGCCCATATTATTAGTTGAAAAGATGGGGCCTCATTTTGCTATTGGAGATCCCTGTTTTGCTCGAGGCGAAGAGAGTTCTGTGTATGATTTATATACAGGAAAAGAGATGGTTGCCCGCTATAATCAACAGACAAAGAATTGTGTTAATTCTGATGATTGTTATGTTAATTTTCATACAGATATTACTATTCCATATAATCAAATAGGGATTCTAAAGGGAGTTCGTGACGATGGAAGTGAAATTCCCATTATAGAAAATGGACGATTTGTTCCAAATGAGGCTTCTTTATTAAATATATATCTATAATAGAAGGAATGAATTATGAAAATATTTGTTACTAATAAACTATTTGATGGAACACAGATACAAGAGAATCAGGTGATTGTAGAAGATTGTGGAGAGATTATCTGGATGGGAAAAGCCGAAGATAATCCATATATAGTTGAGCAACAAATTGATGTTTCCGATTATTTTTTGTTGCCTGGATTTATTGATTGTCATGTACATATTGCTCCGAATTCACATACTGAAGGTATTAGTAATTTCCGTGAAAGTGCTTATGAATCTCTTAAAGCTGTTGAAAACTTACGAAAACTACTTTCTGCTGGAATTGTTGCATGTCGAGATTTAGGGGCCATAGGTTCTTTGACCCTTGGAATTCAAAAAGCGATAAATGAAAATATTATCAGTGATGTTCCAAAGCTTATTGCTTCGGGGAAAGCCTTGTGTGCAACAGGAGGGCATGGACATGAGATTTCTATAGAATGTGATGGGCCCTCAGAGTTTGCAAAGGGCACCCGTCAAATGATTAAAGATGGTGCAAAAGTAATTAAATTAATGGCTAGTGGAGGTGTTAATTCGCCTGGTGAAGAACCCGGTCCTCCTGAATTGACTTCCCTCGAAATTGTTGCAGCAGTTCAAGAAGCTCATGCTAGAGGCGTGAAGGTAAGTGCTCATTGTCACGGATATTCCTCCATTAAACGGTGCATTGAGGGAGACGTTGATTCTATTGAACATGGTGTGTTTATGGAAGAAGATCTAATATTGTTGATGAAAGAAAAAAACACATTTCTCGTACCAACCTTATCTGCACCATACTGGGCTACTAAAGAAGGCATAGCATCAGAACCCAATAACCCTGATCATAAAAAGTCTGAAGAGATAGTGTCACGTCATTTTAATGTTGTATCGTCATGTGCTCTAAATCATGTTTCTTTGGCTATGGGGACAGATGCTGCTCGCCATTCAACCCATATGAAAAAGCACATCATGAAATAGTGTTATTAGTAAAAGCTGGATTAACATCTGCTCAAGCAATAAGTGCGGCAACAAAGAATGCCGCAGAATTACTTGAACTTAATAAGCTTGGTGAAATTTGTGTGGGCAAAGATGCTTCTTTTGTACTTATTAAAGGAAATCCTTTCCTGAATATACATGAAATAGAAGATATTGAAAAAGTGTACCTAAAAGGAAATTGTGTAAAAGGAGATGAGTAATATGGAAAATTTCACATTTTATAATCCTACTAAGATACATTTTGGTTCTGAGAAATTAGACATTTTGGGTCAAAATTGTAAAAAAAATATGGAAATAGTTGTATGTTAGTTACTACAACAAAAAAAGAAAAAGTATTATTCCCATTATATGAGAGAGCTCACGCTATACTACAAAATAGTGGTTTAGATGTGTATCATTTTGATGAAGCTGTTCCAAATCCGACTGTACAAAGTATTGAAAAAGCGATTTCAATTGTCAAAGAGAAGAGAATAGCGGTGATTATTGGACTTGGTGGTGGGTCCTCTATAGATACTGCAAAATCAATTGCTCTTTTCTATCAACCAGATAAAATTGATTGGAATCAAGTCTATTCAATGTATACAAGTCCTTTTGAAGAATATAAAGCTCTATCTAATCCAATTCTCCCCCTTATTTCAATTCCCACAACGAGTGGTACTGGTAGCGAATTAACTCAAGCTATGGTTATTTCTGATTTAGATACTAAAGAGAAAGTGTGCATATTTCATGATAAGATATTTCCTAAAGAGACAATTATTGATGTTGAATTAACTCAAACACTTCCTCCTCGGCTAACAGCAATTACTGGTTTTGATGCCTTTACCCATGCTTTTGAAAGTTATATGCGTGAGGAGGCAAATGTATATACAAAAATGCTTGGACTTAAAGCTCTTCGTCTTATAATTGATTCCCTTCCTCCATTAGTGAACTCTCCGGATAATCATGCGTTAAGAGAAAATATGAGTATTGCAGAAATGTTTGCAGGAATTTCTCTTTCAAATGCAGCTGCAACAATCCCTCATCCTCTTAGTGAGATAATTGGAGGAATCAGACCGGATATAGCTCATGGTCAGTGTTTAGCTTGTTTATATCCAGGATATGTGCGATTCGAGATTAAAAAATCAGTAGAGAAATGCGCGGATATTGCGAGGTTATTCAACGAAGAACTGATACATGTTGATAATAAAGTTGCAGCTAGCACATTGCCAATTGCCATAGAAGGGTTTTTAGATCAGATAGGTATTAAACAAACTTTGACTGAGCTTGGCGTGAGTGGTGAAGAAAAAGATCAGTTAAAAAATCACTTCTTACTCTCAGTATTACCTTTTGGAACCAAGGAAGAATTGACACAGATTATGACTGATGCATTCTAAAGTAACGACAAAAATATGATTACTTATAAAGATTTCCCTTATACTCAAATCCCATTTCAAGATCTCATCACAAGATTCAAAGAGCATCTTCGTAAATTTTCTTCTGCAATCAGTATAGGAGAGGCATATTTCCAACTTATTGAACTTGATTATTTGCAACGAGTTTTCACGCATTATGCAACCATGTCGGAAGCTGGGAATACGGGCAACAGTTTAGATCACTTTTTTCAACTGGAAGAACAACTCTTTCATAAAATGAAACCACTATTTGAAAATCTTATTACTGAACGCAGTAAAGCATTAATATCTAGTCTTTTCAAGAATGAACTTGAAATATTGATAGGAGAAGAAGCTATTAGACGAGCAGTTCTTTCTCAAAAGATAATTAACGAGAGCGTGGTCTTTTATATTCAAGAAGAGAATATTCTTTCACAAAAGTATTCAGATATGACAAGCCAGATTATTATTGAAGATGTAGAAAAGAATATTACCCTCCCTGAAGCTTATCATAAAATGCAAGACAATGATGAGGAAGTAAGTAGAAAATATTATTTACTTATACAAGAAGCATATAGTTCTTTGAGTAATAAAATAGATACTTTGTACGATGAATTAGTTTCGCTTCGTGTGAAAATTGCGAAGGAAACATCTTTTTACACCTACACAGATTATTGCTTGGCAAAGCTAGGACGAACGAGTTATGGGAGAAAAGAGCTTTCGGAGTTTGCTCATAGTGTAGAAAATGAGTTGGTTCCTTTTCTTGAGAGGATATATGTGCAATTACTAAAAAAGAAAGGTCTTGATCATTTTTATGAATATAATAAAAGAAACTTTCTATTAAAGAGAGTTTTACCAATAGAAAAAGAATTACTTAACTCTTTTTCTACTATCTTCAATAGGATGTCACCCGAAACGTCGCTCTTTTTTAAAGAGCTCCTTTGAGAGTGGCTCGTTTGATTTAGATTTGCGAGAAGGAAAGGTAAGTGGGGGGTATTCGAATAATTTGCCTTTAATGTCTATCCCTTATATATTCCAAACCTATAATCATACAGAAGATGCCGTCAAAACCTTTGCACACGAATGTGGACATGGATTAAATACTTTCTTACACAGAGCAGAACCCTTATTAATGGGATGGGAATCATCCTCAGATGTGAATGAAATTCATGCGATGGCTATGGAATTTTTGATTTGGCCCTATTTAGATGAAATTATTGAGAAAAAGGATGTTAATACCTATAAATATAATCATCTAAATAATGCACTTTCTTTTATCCCTTATGGAGTAGCAATAAATGAATTTCAGACTATAATATATGATAATCCAGACTATGGAATACAAGAACGACTAGATATTTGGAAGGAATTACAAAAGCGATTTCTCCCATGGAAAGAAAATGTTCCAAATACTTTTGGTGCTGAGGGGAGAAATTGGCAGCGACAAATACATGTGATTAAGTGGCCTTTTATTATATTGATTATGCATTAGCTCAATGGTGGCCTTGCAATTTTTTGTACTAGTAAAAGAAGATCCAGAACAGGCATTTTCAAAGTATCTTCAGTTCATTAAACTCAGTGGAAAAGTTCCATTCACGGAATTATTAAAAAAATATTGGACTAGATAATCCATTTTCAAAGGATTCTATGCAAATCATTATAAATACCATTGAAGTAGAACTAGTTCGATTAAAGGAGGCATAAATATCATGGATGATTCTTATAAGATCTTAATACAAAATGGTGAAGTGTATACTATGGATAATTCTGAGGAATTTTTGAGAGTAGATATTTTAATTAATAATGGGAAAATAAATAAAGTTGAAGATAGTATTACTTGTGAAGAAGACGTCTTGTGTATAGATGCAAGTGGATATGTTGTTCTTCCTGGCCTGATTGATTCTCATTGTCATATAGGTATTTGTGAAACAGGTATTGGACCTATTGGAATTGATGGCAATGAGAGTTCGGAACCAGCAACTCCTCAACTACGAGCAATTGATGGAATAAATCCCTTTGATGAGGAATTCAAGGTATCACGTGAAAATGGGGTGACAACAGTTGCAACGGGACCAGGTAGTAGTAATCCTATTGGTGGAACTTTTCTCGCTATGAAAACAATGTATTCCACCTTTGAGAAAATGATAATTAAAGACCCCCTTGCAATGAAAATTGCTTTTGGGGAGAATCCTAAAACCAGTTTTGGGTCAAGGAATCTTTCGCCTATTACAAGGATGGCAACAGCTTCAATCATTAGAGAGTGGTTAGAAAAAGCAAAAGATTATTCATATAAGAAAGAAGAAAGTAAAAAAAAGGGTACATACTTTCCAATAGATTTTGGTCTTGAAGCACTTATGAAAGTATTGAACAAAGAAATTCCTCTCAAAGCTCATGCGCATCGTGCAGATGATATATTTACTGCGCTTCGCATTGCAAAGGAGTTTTCTGTTGATATTACGATTGATCATTGTAGTGAAGGACATTTTATTCCACAAGAACTTTCATTTGCAAAAGGCGTCATTATAGGCCCCTTTCTGGATTCCCTCAAAAAGTTGAGGTAAGAAATCAAAGTCCTGAAGCAGCAAATATTTTGTTTGAACATGGCATCCTGTTTTCTATTATGTCAGACCTCCCAGCAACACACACTCATGGTATTACAAGAGCTGCTGGAGAGTGTGTAAAACATGGGCTCCCAATGATTGAAGGATTAAAAGCAATTACATGCAATGCAGCCAAGATATTAGGTCTTAATAATCGTTTAGGTTCTATAAAAGTAGGTATGGATGCAGATATTGCAATATTTAACAAAAATCCAATAACGAGCATGCAAAGTTCTTGTGTAATGACAATTATTGATGGGAAGGTAGTCTTTGCGTCAAAGGATGCTTTTCCAAATATAAATATCTAGAGATTATGATTGGCCCATCCATCTTTCATATAAAAGAGCAGAAGAACGATTCATCTCTTTCATGAAATCACTTGTATGCTTTCTAAAATAATAATAATCACTAATATTCCCAGTGTTGTCAAAAGGAAGGGCCTTCTTTTCTCTTAATCGTTCTTCTTGTTTCCCATAAGAATAATTAAGACGCTCTAAAGTGTATTCTTCATATGTGTTATCCATAAAAACACTATCCACAGGAGGTCTAATAGCAGGGTAGGCAAGGTCCGCATTACTTTTGGGGTATCCAAAAATAACCAATGTTGCAATAGCTGCATAGCGAGGAAGATTAAATAGTGAGATAATCTCTTCATGGTTTTCAAGGATGTCACCAATATAACAGGATCCTATTCCAAAGGCTTCTGCAGCAATTACTGCATTCTGTGCTGCAATAAAAGCATCAGCTTGAGCGAGGAATAGATCTCCAGCACCTGGAGTTCTTTCTTCTATTCCTTTTGATTTTCCTAATTCTACAGAACCAGCAAGGTGATATAAATGTTCCCACTTTTGAACATCTGCTATAAAGAGCCATACCATTGGGGCTTTTGCAATCATTGGTTGGTTATCACAAAGGATAGCGAGCTTCTCTTTTTATTTTTTGATCTGTAACATCTATAACACTATAAAATACTTGATTCCCGGCTGTAGGGGCTCTTAATGTTGCTTCTTGAATTCTCAATTTGATGTCTTTATCGATGTCTTTTTCTAGAAAAGACCGAGTTGATCTTCTTTTCATTAATAGATCAATTGTTGGGTTTTCCATATGAATCTCCTAATACTATCCTACTGTACTCTCATAGGCTGTTGTTGTAGTATATGAGCTGAAGGTAAAAATGAAAAGTGTTAGTGTCTATTCTTACAGATGGGTTGTACTCTCTGCTCTAATGGTTGTTATTATGGCATCTGAAATGCAGTGGTTGGTATTTGCTCCAGTATCGAGAGCCGCCTCTGAATTTTACAGGGACCAAATTAATCCACATAGCATGCTCTCCCCTGATATCCTTACTCTCATTCATCTCGTTTCTTATCTCATTTTCAGTATTCCGGCATCCTTTCTTATCAATAAAATTGGATTAAAATGGTCTTTAAGAATAGCGGCAATATCAATAGCAGCTTTTAGTCTTATGAAAGGATTTTCTGCACAACAATTTAATCTCGTAGTTATTTCTCAAATAGGATTATCTCTTGGACATGTTATTGTTCTTACAAGCGTTACTTCTGTTACGAATAGGTGGTTTCCTTTCAAAGAAAGAGGGTTTGCCACAGGGCTTGTCTCTTTTGCTCAATATTTAGGCCTTCTTCTCATTATGATCATTGCACCAAGAGTTGTTGGAACAAATCCTTCTTTATATGAATATGGAAGTGGACTTCCTTCATTGTTGATGGTATTAGGGATTATAACAAGCATAAGTGCGGTCGCAGTAATTTTCTTGTTTAAGGAGAGGCCGCCAACTCCATCTTCTTTAGAATCGGTAGAGATTAAGAGCTTTTTTGAGTCGTTTTCTTTGTTATTTCATAAGAAACATATGGCTGGTTTCATGATAATTTTTGGTCTCTCTTGGGGACTCTTCAATGTTTTTATTGCAAAAATAGATAGTATTGCTGCGTTTGTGAATATTGAAAATTCTAATGGAATTCTTGGTGTATTTCTCCTTAGTGGGGGGCTTGTTGGGTCAGTTGTGATTCCATTCTTATCAGATTACTACAGAAAGAGAAAGTTTTTTTTCTCAATAGCAATTCTAGGTATTTTCCTTGGTGTTGTTATCTTGCTTTTTATCCTAACCTGATAGAAGTCGGTGTTCCTTTCTTCATTGTGTATATTCTTGTCGCATTCTTAGGCTTCTTTTTTCAAAGCACTTTTCCTTTAGGATATCAATATGCTTATGAATTGACCTATCCAGTCCAAGAGGCTTCATCTCAAGGAGTGTTACTTTTTAATGGACACTTGGTTGGTGCTGTTATATTAGTGTTTATGAATTTAGATGGAGGCGCATATCTTGAATGGGTGTTAATAGCAAGTATTGCCCTATTGTTTGCAGCCTTTTGTGGGTCTTTGTTTGTTAAAGAATCTCCTGTTATTGTTACAGAAGAGGAGAGGTTAAAAGAAGCTTCAAAGAAAGAGTGGGTTCATCAATAAAAAAGGACTGCAATTGCAGCCCCAAATTTAAATAATGTATAGTGTTCCGATTAATCTTCAGGAGAAAAATCAGATTTTGCTGCACCACAAAGAGGACATACCCAATCTTCTGGGATATCTTCAAATGAGGTTCCTGGTTGGACACCGTTATCTGGATCGCCATCTGCTGGATCATACACATATCCACATAAATCACAAACGTACTTTTTCATGCTAATTCCTCCTATCTAATATATACCTAATAGAATAGCCTGTGAATGTAAAAAATACAAGACGAAAGAGGAAAATCGAGTCTCTACGGCAGGTAACAGATTTCTACAAAAAAATGATCTATATAATATCGATGAAAAATTGGTTGACAAAAATGGACTATTTTCATACTTTAGACTATGTGGTCTAGACTACTCAGTCTATAGTGAGGTGGTTTTATGGTAGCTTTATCATTCAGTAAAAACAAAATTCTTAATCGATTTATGGGAATAAGTTCTTTCATTGCTGCTCTACTAATATCTTTTGCTGATTTTATTTTAGAGTTTAATATTGAATATGGTGTTTCCTCTTCAATTGTAGAAAGAGCCTGGGCTCAGATGCCTGAGTGGAGATTTATTCTATCTTTAAATGTTTGTGCTTTCCTGATTCCATTCTATATATTAGGATTTTGGCTTCTCTATAAAGCATTACAGAGAAATAATCATATCATAGCTGTTATCGTATTTGTTCTTTTCTCTTATGGAGTCATAATGGGGTCACCATTAATACATGGTGTAATGAGTTTGAATGGAATTATTTATAAATATGGCATCGTTAATGGGTTATCTCATGAGTTCTTAGCGGGCTTAATCGAAGGAAAAATAACCAATACGATATTACCAGTATTTCTATTTCATTATTTGGTAACATGGATTATTGCACCCTCTATTCTTTTTGTTCACATAATTAGAGGAAAAAGCATTTTCAATCGTTGGACTGCATTTCTAAATCCTCTTGTATTTCTGATTATTGGCTTTGTTGGTTTAGAGATATTCCCCAGTCTATTCATTTACTTAACCCCAGGAGCTATTAACAAAGGTAATGCGGCATTATTTTTACTATTAACAGTAAAGATGTGGAATGAACAATAATGATAAGGAGAGGTTTTCAATGAAAAAAAATGATATTGTTATAGCAGCTTTACGTCAATTTAGTAAACATAGCTATGATAGTGCCTCTGTTAATACTATTATAAAGGATTCACATACAAGTAAAGGGACTTTTTATCATTATTTTAATAATAAAGAGGCCCTCTATGTGCATCTCGCAGAAAAGGTTTTGATGGACAAAATTAATTATTTCAAGAATATAGAACTAGAAAATCATACAAAAGATATAAAGAATATTTTCGATTTGCTTCATTCACAGGTGGAGAAATCGATTGATTTCAGTATCGATTTTCCAGAATACGTTGCGTTTATCATCCAGGTAAGAAAAGAGACAAATGAGATTCTCCGGGAAAAAGTCTTGAGTAAAATGGGGGATGTTTCTAGTGAATATTATTCTCCTATTATAAAAGAACATATTAATAATGGAATTATCAGAAAAGATTTACCTACGGATTTCATTGTGAGACTTGTAGCTTATCTATTAACAAATTTTTTAGAATTTATGAAAACCATGGGTTGTTCACTATCTATCGATAACAAGGATTATATTAAAGAGCAATATCATCACTATATTAACTTTATCGAAAGAGGATTATCTACAGAATAAGGAAGTAAACTACTATGAAGAAAATAGGGATATTTTATTTCTCTGCATATGCATATTCGTGGTCTATATGGCTTATAGGAATGACGTATTTTAAACATATAACCCATCCATATGTCTTAGTAAGTGTTGGAGGACTTGGTCCTGTTATTGGCCTAATTGTCTATCTAAACATCTCAACATCTATGAAGGAGAAACAGGAATATATAAAACGACTAATCAACATACATAATGTTAGATTTTCTGTGTGGATTGTCACCATCTTGCTCCCTTTTGTTGTAGTCGTTTTATCGAATTATATTGATCATTTGATATCTCAAGATGTTGTCATAGATCTTAACTTATTCAAACTTGATGAGAATTTTCTAGCCATGGGATTCTTCTACCCATTTTTTCTCATCTTCTTTGGTCCAATTCCTGAAGAGCTTGGGTGGAGAGGTGTAGCATTTGAAGAATTGTTACATCATCTGAACTACTATAAAGCACAGATCCTTGTAGCCATACTCTGGGCTCTGTGGCACATACCTTTGTTCTTTATTGATGGAAGTTATCAAAATAGTCTGGGAACCTTCACTCCTGCTTTTTGGATGTTCTTTATTAATATTATATTGAATTCTTTTATCACAGGGTGGATTTATGTTAAAAGTAATCGAAGTCTGTTAATGGCAATATTATTTCATTATTCAATTAACCTGTCAGGAGAAATGTTTTACATGCAATTACAAGGGCAAGTGATAAGGATGGCTATGTTCTTAATCATAGTTATTATTCTTGAAATGGTTAATGATGAAAGAAGAGAGAGTATCAATAGAAAAAGTTCTTAATGGTGCACTGTGAGATATAAGAATCAATTTTCGTCTTTTCTCTAGTGTTAAGAAAAATAGATTTGAAATTTATTTTCTTAGATTAAAAAAATTATCTACTCCTATGGCATTTTTGATGGGGTTTTATAGTATGAATACTAGTTAATCACCATGAAAATCAATGAGGAAAAATCATACATGTTCAAAAAAATGATTTGTCTATATTACATTGCTCTCAGGATAAAGAGCGAGAATCTTCTTTAGATAGGAAATATACTTATTTCTAAATGATTCTGGTCCAATTACTTCAACAGCATTCCCACATTGAATAAGACGTAGAATTAATTCAATAGAATTTTCTACTTCCATCTTGCATAGAGTAATTCCATTTTCATCCTTCTGGTATCGAGGAGGAGTGTGCGTGAGATTATGGAAAGAATTCATTGCAGATTTTTCTTTTAGCTTTAGTGTGAGTGGAACGAAGTCTATGCTGTCATATCCTCCATCATTTGATGGTGGTTGAAATGGTTTTAAGTTATCAGGGATGGTATAGGTTTCATCAATAATGATTGCTCGTGTAATGCTACTAATATCGATTGTGATGATTTCAGCTGTGTGACGCAATCTTCCTGTTACACTGATAGGGTTTCTTCCTGTCTCATCTTCTCTGAATCCAATAAAATAGGGGCAAATTCGGTTTCAACTTCGCTATCTCCCGATGTATGATGGAGTTGAACCATCTTCCCTGATACCCAACTATCAATTAATACTTCAAAAACAGAATTGAATTGTTTATTCTGTTCCTCTTTTTTCATGAGCTCAACATCAATCGATTCTGCAAGGCCGACAATATTTTCAGCAATTGTGGGTGCATAAGATCTCATATTCATAGCAATTTTTTTTTAATCCACTCGACAGATGTGGGCTCTGTAGTTCGCTATTACTTGCAAGAGCTCCAGCAGATAAGTTAAAGGCAAGAGATTCATATATGCTTAAAGATATAGCCTCTTCTCCAACTTTTTGATGAATCTTGATAAGATTATTATCTTCATAAATATCAATATATTGTCTTAAATCATTTACATAACGGCTAATTGTTGATCTGTGTACTCCAAGCCTTCGAGCAATTTCAGATCGTCGAAGCCCTTCTGGATGACTATGTAGAAGAAGTTCTAATTGAGCTACTCTTTCCCCTTTCATGTTCTTTCCTTTTCTGCACCAAAGTGCAACACAATTTTTTATAGTATAGCATGTAATTTGTCGTTATTACATTAAAAACGTTGCATTTTATTGTACGTTATGGTTTGATGAGCTCATGGAAGAACAAATTATCCTCATAGAAACAAAATTAGCATATTTAGAAGATACAGTAAAAACGCTCAATCAGTTAGTTATTGAAATGGGGCATAAAATTGATTTCTTGGAATCAAAGAAAGATGTATTAGAAGAACAACTTGCTTCAATCCTTGAATCACAAGAAGAAATGCCCCACATTAGGCCCCCACATTATTAAAATAATTCTCTTCTCTTCCATGTCGTATTTGCAAAACAAAGTGGCGTTTCTTTCCCATCTTCTTCTATCTTCACAATATGATGATTCAAAGTGAATTCATCAACTTCAATGGAATAATCATCCCCATATCCTGTATAACACATAATAGTATCATCTCTAAATGCTTGTTTTAGATATGAAATATCAACAAAAGATGGTTGAAAATAATCAAGAAGCGTGAAAGGAAGAGAAGATATCATCCATTGTAGATAGGCGACATTATTGATATGAAAATTGCTATCACTATCTTGATATTGCACTTGAATAGGAGATTGCTCTATGTTTTTATATTTCTCTGGTGTGAATGAAAGGCGCTTTTTCATCCCTGGGTCAACATATCTACTTGCTTCTGATAAAAGCTTCTTATATCTATCATCTGGTTTGATGATGTGATAATCATCTTTATCAATAATGAGCCATAGAGTCATAGACTCAAATAGAAGAGTATTTCCATCTTCATTATATCCACGGCACCCTCTTGGATAATAAAATTTAAAAGGAATTTGAGGCCATGTTTCTACATTTATGGTGGTGGGCCAAGTAGCCCATTTATGAATAGTCATTTGAGTTCTTGTTACAACCCAGGTCTTCCTTTCTTCTTGTAAATGGGGAATTCCTATTTCTAGATAATAGGCATGCATAGCTGCCGATTCCTGCATTAAATCAAAATAGGTTTCAAGACGACCTGTATAATGAGGGTCTGCATCTCTTGAACGTAGTAAGAAATTATGTGTAGCGATACCTTTTTCGACGTTCATCTATTGCTCCATCTCATTTTTATAAAATCTAAGTAATGATCTTCCATATGTTCTCTCGTCAATGAGATTGAGTGAACCTACTTTTTCCGGCATTGATGCTTGTTCTTCTTTTGGATAGTGAATAATGAAAAGTCCTTTATCTACAACAAGCTGCTTCTTATTGACAGCTTCAATTAACTCAATTTTTTCTTTCATTGGGAAAGGAGGATCTGCATATACAATATCATAGGACATTTTAGCTGTAGGAATAAAACGAAAGACATTAGACATAAACAGAGAAATAGGGGATTCTACTATTGAGATATTTTTTAATATAGTAGGTTTTTTTGCCTGTCCATCTCCACTAGGTGTACAGGTTGTGCTTCTCTAGATGCTGCTTCAATTCCAACTAGCCCACTTCCAGAAAAGAGGTCTAGAAAAGAGAGATGGTATATATCTCCTAGAATTGAAACATAGACTCTCTCATTCTATCCATTGCGGGTCTGATTACTCCTGGTGGGCAGGTAATCACTCTTCCACGATATTTTCCTGATGTAATTCTCATAGTGTTTCTACTTTACGTAAAATGGTTGAAAAATGCAACATGACCTATTCTCCCTCTTCTTGTTGAGAAAAATAAGGAGCTTCAAGCATTACTTTTCGAATAGTGGCATGTTCTAGCATTAACAATCCTTCATCTTGTTCAATAATATGTTCAACTTCATTTTTTACAGTGGTAAGAAGCTCAATGTTACTTGTTAGGGAGGCAAATTTCAGTTTTAGAAACCCAGACTGTTTTGTCCCAACGACTTCACCAGGACCTCTTATCATTAGATCCTGTTCTGCAATATAGAATCCATCTATAGATTCTTTCAAGACTTTGAGTCTTTTTAGCGCATCTTCAGATAAAGGGGTTTCATATACTAAAAAAACAATATGATTGTAAGGTAGACCTTCCTACTCTTCCTCTAAGCTGGTGAAGAGCTGAAAGTCCAAATCTTTCAGCATGTTCAATCACCATTACTGTTGCCTCTGGAATATCGAGTCCCACTTCAACAACACTCGTACTTACAACGTACATTAATTCCTTATTTCTAAACTTTCTAATAATAGAGATCTTCTCACTCTCATCTAACCGGCTATGAATAAGAGCACTTGGGACATTTGGGTAGATTGTTTTAAGATAGTCAAACATTGAAGTAACATCTCTAAGAGTTGATTCTCCTTTGTCATCAATCCGTGGATAGACAAAATAGGCCTGATGATTTCTTTCAAACTCAACACCAACAGATTCATACATTCTTTTTCTACTCTCATTAGAGACTAAGTAGGTAATAATTGGAATCCTTCCTTTAGGCATCTCTCTTATAGTACTTAGGTTTATATCTCCAAAGACTGTAAGGGCGAGGGATCTTGGAATTGGGGTTGCACTCATCATAAGAACATCAGGTGTTTTTCCTTTTCCCAGTAACCGAGTCCTTTGAACAACTCCAAACCGGTGTTGTTCATCAATGATGATATATGCGAGATCTGCGAATTCGACTTCACTTGAAAAAGGGCGTGTGTACCGATTGCAATATCGATCTCTTTGTTCTTTAAAGCATCAAGAAGATATCCTCTTGCCTTGTTTTTCACAGACCCGGTAAACAATGCGATACGAACTCCAAGAGGTTCTAGATAGAGGGCTGCTTGTTCAGCATGTTGACGTGCAAGGAGTTCAGTTGGTGCCATGAAAGCAACCTGTCCTCCTCTTGAGATTACATGAAGAGCAGAGATCCAAGCAACAAGTGTTTTTCCAGACCCTACATCTCCTTGAAGCATTCTATTCATTGGTTGAGGGAGTAATAATTCTTTTTTAATTTCTTCTAAGACATCCTTCTGATCCTTCGTAAGAGTGAAAGGAAATGAATTTATACACTCTTTTTCAAGAGTACTATAGGAAACAGGTTCTATGGTATCTAGATTAGCGCTCCCTTTTTTCTTTGTAATAGTCATAAATAGATAGAATAATTCAGTAAAAGCGAGAGTCTGTTGTGCTTTTGCTATCTCCTCTCTACTTACTGGTGCATGCAATTTGACAATAGCTTCATGAGTAGTTAGTAGATCATATCTATCAATTATATAATTGGGAAGTTCATTTTCAATGTGTTCTGTTGTCTCTAGAATATAGGAGATATGTTTCCTTATAAGAGACTGATTGAGTCTTCCTGATAGTGGGTAAATAGGAAGTAATTTCCCAAAAGCATCAATATGGTCTAAATCATCATCTTCTCCAAGAGGAATCATTTCAAATTGGGAGCTTTGTAATTCATTATAGTGGTATGTGAATTGGCCATATAAGTAAAACTTGCTTTTTACTCGAAGGACTTTTTCTAGAAAGTTTCTATTAAAGCATAGTAAAGAAGCTTTTTGGTTACCTTCTCCGCTAATATCTTGAATTGTAATTTTTAACGTCCTTTTGCGGTTAAACCCAAAATATGAGTGCCTGACAACTTCAACTATAGTATTTGCATAGGCCCCATCAGGAAGAAAAGCGAGAGGTGTTATGTTTACTCTATCCTCATAATCTCTTGGAACGAGTTGTAACAAGTCTCCATAGGTGTTAATAGAGAGATTATGATATGCTTCATTAATCTGTTTCCCTACACCTTTGAGAGTCGTTACTCTTGTGTTGAGATTATTTAAATACACAAATCACACCCCTTCTAGATAGGAAGCTTCAAAAGGGCTGTGGCACCTATTCTAATAAGTTGCATCATCAGTATGTAGGTCGCAATACTAATACCTAATGCTGTATATAAAAGAGTTCTATCTGATATCTCTTTTCCATTAAAGATGAATTGATGAACTATATTCAAAATCTTTTCTAACCACTTATTCAACATCATAATGTATTGGATTGAATTGGGTGTTTTCTTGTAGGATAGGACAAGGCGGATGATAAGTAGAATTATCAGGAGCCTAAGATAAGAGAACCAAGAGATCTCCATACAGATTGGAGAATGATCGAGAGGGCTAAACCAACACTCATTTCACCAGAGAATGAGTAGACTGATAAAATATTTTGGACAACTGATATGCTCATAAAAGCAAGAAGGACTGAGAAATCAAATTGGCCAACTTTCATACACTTCACTTTAGTGAATATTCTTAGAAAGGGGTCAGTAATCTTTCCGATCATATCCATAATGCCACCACTGCTGATGCTTCTAAATGGGCTCATCCACGATGTGAATATACGAATAATAATTAGAAAGTTATATATTGATAATAACAAAGATAACATCCGTGCAATTTCTCTCATTACTTTTTCTCCTTTTTACATAAACCAAATATCATCAACTGCTTGGTATTCTTTCATAGTAGCAATAAATTCAGGGCTATAAGCGACAGCAAAGTCTCGCCCAGCTTTTACAACTTGTTCTCGCTCTACTTTTTGCATCTGTTCACCTTCATGTTCCTCTGATTCAATAAGATTCTCTTTGACATGTAATATTAAAGATAGGGAACCATTATAAGTAATACATGAGTCTATAATACTATGAAGAGCTTTCTTCGTACACAACTCTTTTATAAGAGAAAGATGAGCTTCTTTTAATGCAGCTGGAGGAAGTGAATCTGGTTCTGTGATGGTATCAATACGATATGAGAGTTCATTATTTCTGAGTTCGAATTGTCCAATGAATCCATATATAGCATCAATTCTTACTGTATCTTGGTAATTTTCCCATGTTTGAGGAAGTACTACCGCACTTACTTCTCCATTGAAATCACTTAGTTGTAAGAAGGCCATTCTTTTCCCTTTCCCCCCTTGAGTAATATGTTCCTTCATATTAGTTACCATCGCAACAAGGTTTAGACTTCTCGAAGTAGGAATTTTTTTCAGGGGAACTAAGGTTCACAGTAACAGAACGGTTCCATGCTTCTTTGAACATATCCATTGGATGGCCCGAAACATAAAATCCAAGAAGTTGTTTTTCTGTATCTAGTTTTTCCAGTAAAGTAGAATCTTCAACTTCTTCCATTACAAATGTTTCCATGGAAGCTTCTTCATCGGCATCAAAAAGAGATACTTGACCAAAGGCGCTACTCTCTTTTCTTTTTGTGCGTGTTTGATAGCCATCTCCGCATTAGCAAGGAGGGTGGGTCTGTTTACTCCTAATTCATCGAAAGCCCCAGATTGAATAAGTGATTCTATAAGGCGTGTATTAAGAACTCTTGATTCAGAGCGATAGAGGAAATCTAGAAAGGAAAGATACGGTCCATTCTCTTCTCTCTCTTTTAATATATGCTCTACAGCAGCAGATCCCACATTTTTGATTCCCTGTAATCCATATACTATTGCCCCGTCTACAACGGTGAATTGTCTCCCTGATTTATTAATTGAGGGAGGAGTGAGAGTAAGGCCTTGTGATTTTGTATCAGCAAGGTAGATGGAGAATTTATCAGGAGAATTCATCTCATTTGTAAGGTTAGCCGCCATGAATTCAGCAGGAAAGTTTGCCTTCAAATAGGCTGTTTGATAGGCGACAACTGAATAAGCTGCGGCATGTGATTTATTAAATCCATATCCAGCAAAAGGAAGTAGCATTTCGAAAATATCTACAGCAGTTTGTTTTGTGTACCCTTTTTTTTGTGCTCCTTCAATGAAGTTAACCTTTTCTAGTGCCATAACTTCAGCCTTCTTCTTTCCCATTGCACGTCTTAATAGATCTGCAGCTCCCATTGAATATCCTGCAATAATCTGAGCAACTTCCATAACCTGTTCTTGGTATACTATTACTCCATAGGTTGTTTTCAATGGTGGTTCTAAGTCAGGGTGAGCATATTCAATAATATTCTTTCCATTCTTTGAGTCTACGAACTTTGGGATATATGCCATAGGACCAGGGCGATAAAGAGCATTTAATGCTACTAAGTCTTCAATAGAGTTTGGTTTCGCATCTTTTAGAATCTTTCTCATACCAGGACTTTCAAACTGGAAGACACCGCTACTTTCTCCTTCACATAACATTGCATACGTTTTCGCATCATGTTCATCAATATCTGATACGGAAAAATCTGGGATTCTGTGACGAATGAGTTCTTGAGTATGTTGGATTAATGTAAGCGTTTTTAATCCTAAGAAGTCCATTTTTACAAGGCCACACTCTTCTAACATATCCATTGTATATTGAGTAGAAACAAGGTTTGTTTTTGGTTCGTAATAGAGTGGGACATAATTTGAAAGATTACTCTTTCCAATAACAACTCCAGCAGCATGGGTTGAGATATGACGGTTCAATCCTTCAAGGCGTTTTGCTACATCGAAGAGCTCTGCGTATACGCCTCCTTTGGAGATGAGTTCTTTTATTTCCGGACGATAATCAATGACGCCTGCAACTGTTAGTTAGGTGGTTTATCACCCTCTTTTGCTGGTGGGAGGGCATCAGGGACAAGATTTACAATTCTTGTTGCTTCTGCAAAAGGTATATCGAGTACACGAGCTACATCCTTGATTACCTGCTTAACTTTAAGAGTTCCAAATGTCGCAATTTGTGCGACTCGATCAGTTCCATATTTTTCTGTGACATAATCGATAACTTCCTGTCTTCTTTCATAGCAGAAATCAATATCGAAATCTGGCATCGAAACTCTTTCAGGATTCAAAAATCGTTCAAATATTAGATTGTATTTAATTGGATCTATATCCGTAATAGTCATTGCATAGGCAACAAGCGATCCTGCGCCACTTCCTCTGCCCGGGCCTACTGGGATATTATGCTCTTTCGCCCAGAATATAAAATCCCAGACTATGAGAAAATAGCCCGTGAATCCCATACTTATGATTACTCCAAGTTCATAGTCAAGACGTTCTTGCAATTCTTTTGTAATCTCATTATATCGTTTTGCTAATCCTTCATTTGCAATGTGACGCATATATTCACTGTCTGAAGAGAATTCTGGTGGGATTTCATAATCAGGAAGGAGAGGACCTGGAAGATCAATTGTTAGATTCGTTTTATTTGCAATCTTTACACTGTTTTCAATAGCCTCAGGAACATGAGAGAACAGATCATACATCTGTTCTCCACTTTTTAAGTAAAATTGGTCTGAGACAAACTTCATTCTATCAGGATCATTCTTTTTTTTATTTGTTCCAATACAGACAGCTATATCTTGAGCATTCGCATCAGATTGTTCTATGTAATGGATGTCATTAGTAGCAACGAGTGGTATTCCAGTTTCTTTTGAGAGGGTAATCATTAACTCATTTACTTTCTTCTGTTCAGGAAGTCCATGATCTTGTAGTTCTAAGTAGTATCTATCATCATCAAAGATTGAGTGATAAAAGAGAGCTCTCTCTCTTGCTCCTTCATAATTGTCATGGTTAAGGAGATATGATACTTCTCCTCCTAAACAAGCGGAAGTACAAATGAGTCCTTCATTATATCTTCTGATTAATTCATCATCAATGCGAGGTTTGTAATAAAATCCTTTTGTGAATGATAGCGAGTTTAATGCTAAGAGATTTCTATAGCCGATTTCATTCATAGCAAGTAATACTAAATGGTAATAGCGAGATCCACTCATCGTCATTGATTTTGCAGTGAAAGACTCGGGATTTACATAAAATTCACATCCAATAATTGGTTTAATCCCATTTTCTTTACAAGCATGGTAAAAGCGAAGAGCTCCAAACATATTCCCGTGGTCTGTTAGAGCTAATGCGTTCATACCTAGCTCTTTTGCTTTTTCCATATAACGATGTATTGGGGCTGCTCCATCTAGTAGTGAAAAATCGCTATGGTTATGCAAATGGACAAATTCTCGCATACAGTTGACTCCTTACAATGAGGGGTATTGTATCACAATGAAATGATATTTTTAGTCCTTTATGAAATGGAGAAGAAAAAGTTATTTCATTGTGAGTCCTTGAGCATTTAGTGAATGAAGTGATGATTCGATGCACCGTTTAGCTCTTTCTATCTGAATAGAAGAAATCCCATCTTGAGCAACAGCGGAGAGCTTTTCCATGACTACCTTTACTACTTTATCTATTTGAAGAGTTGATAGAGGAATAATTGTCCCATTCATCATCAGAGATAATTCTTCTGGGATGAGAAATAATGATGTTGGAAAATAATACACATTCGAAATTGATTGATTACAGATTGATTATACCAACACCCTACACTGATTATGACGGCTTCCTCTGGTTTTTTCATCGGATTTTGAGCTGTAATAAAGTAACTGAATGTCTCTTTTTCAAAAGATACTCGAATTTTACTTACAACTTCTTGCTTCTTTAATATGATAAGACCATTACTCTTATAGAGTTCCTTAATCGGAATCCACTTGCTTGTTGGTTTCGTACTTGCAAATGATCTAATTTCAACATCAGCATCTAAAGTCGCTAAGGCACTGCATACGAGTAGTCGATGTTGTTTGATGCAAACAACTCCTCCGATAGTCATTTGAGCCCTTATTATTTCAGTTCCAGTTTTCTCAATAGCCTCATAGAGTAATTTTGGAAGAACTTGTTTTCCAACGCTTAATAACTGTTGCAGATGCACTGCAGCACCGAATTCTAGATATTTGTCATTTCTTGTAATCTGTTGAAATTCACTGATTCCGCCTAGGTAAATTATATCCGAAAGAGATGAATAGCTTGGATAGTAACCTTTCTGATTCATAATGTAGGTTCCACCAGCAAAGAACGTAGGATCCGTTACTCTGGAAATAGATTGAGCTAGTTCGTTTATTGTTTTTGGCATGTGTACTGTTGGAGATCTAATTCCCTCGAACACGTCGTTTCCTCCGATAAGCAGCAGCTGCTTGAAAGATCGAAATCATTTCTTGTGCATCTAAACAAGCACATGTATTTAGTCTCATCTCACTTACAATTTTTTCTTCATCAATGCCATAGTTTTGAGCATCATCGGTTTTTACAATTTGTTTTAAAAGAGACTCAAAAATAAGTGTTTTTGATGCAAAGCAATGCGAACAGGGGTGTAGGTGGGTATCCTCATAGGCTCGTTCGATATCATGCCAAAAACGAGTTTTTCTGTATCCTTCGAATGTAGTAATATTCTTCCCTTTAATGAGGAATGCTGGCGTAAGACAAGATAGCACTACTTTTTTCTCTACTATCACAATGCAATTCCCACATAGATTCCCATCACAATGACTAATATTTCTGCCAGGAGAAATATCTTCATTAAGAATGAGGTTGAGAGGTTTATTGCTGTTCACATAGAGGGTTTGCGCAATTTTATCAATTGTACATTCTATTTTCATGTAGGTTCTCCCCAGTGAATATTATGTTTAGATGTATATGGAAGGGTGGAAACTTCTTTTCCTGTTGCAGAAGAGAGTGCTGAAACATAACTAGCATATATCATTGCTCTAAGTGATTGGGTTGCACTAGAAGGGATATTTGATTCATTGGAACTTGTAACTTTGATGTCAATTATTGGAGGATCATTATTATTGTGTTTGGGAATTAGGTCAAAATCATGTAGAGCGGAATAGATAATATGTCTAAACTTTGAAGCAAGTTGTTCTTTATTCATAACATGCGTGCATAAGAAACGGGCAAAGACTCTTCTTGCAAATGCTGTAAGTGTTACGGTATCTACTTCAATTTCTAAGGTCAGACAACCCCAGTTTTGACTTACAAATTTTGTTTCCGGTGTGGCGATTGCGCTTTTTGCACTTACAGATGCGCTAATAGGTAGTGGTTCATAGAATCTTTTACTCTTAATATTTGTGCAAACCTGTCGAATCATTTCAATTGAACGGGCAACATCAAGAGAGAGCACTTCGGGACCACTATCTACTATCTTAGATGTATCTCTTTTTAGACTATGAATAATTGATGGATCGACGGATAACTCTTCAGCTATGATACTGTACCAAAGTTTCTTAGTTTTCTTACTTGGATAGAAACTTGAATTAATAGTTATGTTATTATTTTCTAGTGTAATCTCTATTTTGCTATCTCTATGTAATGCACTATCGAGTGAAAATCCGCTTACACCTGGTCCACATGCAATTCCTATTCCTCTAGAGTAATTAAAGAAAGTTGATAAATGGTGTGACTTCTGGCTTTGCAAAGAATATACGGCATGATGCCTTGAAAAATCTGAGGCATCTACTATTTCACTTAAAAGATCTTTTAATTTACTAAATCCCATGGTCTTAATGACCCGCTCTCTTTCATCATACTGATGTATTCTTTTATTCTCCAATTAGCTGGGTTTTTTGAAGATGGTAAGCAATAGCGGAAGTATGTGCTTCTGTTGAAAAGAGGGCTGAAGTATACCCTAGAGAACCAAAGAAATGAGAAGGTGGTGTATGGGATTCAACTATCTGAAATGATGCATGAAAAGCTTTAAGAGGGTATAAAGGAAGTAATCCGGCTATCATTTGTTGAATCATTTCGAATGAAAATAGAGGATATGCTCCTTGGTCAATTACAACATCAACTTTCTCTCCTATTGGTCTATTTGATTCATCTAAAATGGTCTCGCGTGTAATGGTATATTGGCTTTTGTATGTTGGCATCTTACTGTATAAGATTGCTGTTTTTTTTTGATTTCAATGCAGCAAGAGCTGCAATTGAAGCAATTATTGAAGGGGTGATAAGCTTTTCGTCGTAAGCTGAATTATAGCCTTCAGATAAGATTACTACACTTTTTTTTGTTCTACCACAAACGGAAGCAACACTATCTTGGACATGAAAAGGCCATTGTGTTGGAACCTTTACATAAAGGATATCTTCCTCTATCCATGCTTTTGCTCTTGTATATGTATCTTCTTGTGTATGATGTTTCTCATCAACATAAGTTCTTTTATAAGACGTCGTAGTAGGGGTAATTAGTTCATCAACATCATTCCACATGTATTCTATTGGAGAGTGCTCTTTTAATAAATTCTCACTACTACTTGTGGGAACGTTTTGGTATTCGATTTCGACTTTTTTTCGATCTTATAATTGCACTTTCAAGATCTGGGCCGAATATTGCAAGAACAGGTTCTCCTACGTATTTTACTGAATGTGAGGCAAAAAGGGGTAAATTTTCTTTATAGACGGAAAGACAAGGATTTCCCACCACGCTATTTGAATCAATAATAATAAAGGGTTCATCATTTTCTAACTTAGAGCGTCCTAAAATAGAACCAGCTTCCATTGTGCTAGGGATAATAATTCCATGTAGTGTGTTGATAGTATCAAAGCTTGTATTTTTTTTTTACCATATTATCAGACTCATATCCTTCTTTGCTAAAAATACCATTTTACTCATCTCCTCGCAATGGCAAAAGTGAGTAAATCAGGTATACTATTGTGTAAGACGAGGAAATTATGGGTGAAATTGAACTAATCGAAGAAGAAATCAAAGATATTAGCAAACGACTTATTGAATACCAAAAACAGTATTACCAAGATTCAAAAAGTGTAGTCAGTGATAAAGAGTATGATGCCTTAACAGATCGCCTTATTGCACTAGAAACCTCTTATCCCCAACTAAAACTCTCAACATCTCCAACTTCACGAGTTGGAAGTGATTTATTGAGTACGTTTGATGAAGTAAAACACACAACTCCAATGCTCTCACTTGATAAAGTCTATACAAGTCAAGGGATAACAGAGTGGATGAACAAAAGTAGTCAGAAAACTGGTAATAGCTTATCTTTTACTATTGAAGAAAAAATTGATGGTGTATCTCTTGTTTTGTACTATCAAAATGGGGTATTAGACAAGGCTGTTACCCGGGGTAATGGGTATGTGGGAAATGATGTTACAGCAAATGCTAAAACAATTCATACTATTCCACTCTCTCTTAGTGAAGCGGTCTCAATTGCTGTTCGAGGGGAAGTCTTTCTCGAAAAGGATGATTTCTTACAACTAAACAAGACCCTTGAGGTCCCATTTGCAAATCCGAGAAACCTAGCTAGTGGGACTCTCAGAAGAATCAAAAGTAGCGAAACAGCAAAAGTTCCCCTCAAAATGTATGTCTATGATGCTTATTTCCCTGATTCTACTCCACCATTTCCTACACAAGGAGAGATGCTTTCTTATCTTATTAGTCTCGGGTTCCCTGTAAACCCAACACTTCTCATAGTTTCCGATGTATCGAGAAATATTGAGGGCCCTGAATTTACACATAAAATTGATTTTTCTGTGATTAACGAATATGTAGACAAGCTCTACGAGAAAAGAGACACATTGAATCATGAAATTGATGGACTTGTTGTTAAGGTAAATGAATTAGATATGCGAGAAGCTTTAGGATATACAAATCATCACCCAAAATGGGCTTTAGCCTATAAATTTGATTCGCCGGGTGGTCAAACTATCGTTAAATCAATCGATATTCAAGTAGGAAGAACTGGAAGAATTACGCCAGTCGCTAGGGTTGTCCCTGTTCTTGTTGCAGGTTCTACAATATCTAATATAACACTTCATAATCAGGATTACATTAACTTACTCGAATTGGCGATAGGTGATACTGTAGCGATTAGCAAAAGAGGTGATGTGATTCCTGCTATAGAAAAAGTGGTAGAAAAAAATCTATTAGGTAACACCACATATATTCTTCCCTCTACGTGCAGTGTTTGTGGAACCACTCTTATACAAAACGGTGCTCATCTTTTTTGCCCCAATTATTATTGTAAAGACCAGGTGATTGGACGTATATCCTTCTTTGTTGCAAGAGACAATATGGATATTGAATCGTTTGGACCAGAAACGGTTGCAACACTTTTTAATGCTGGTCTCCTTTCTGATATTCCTGATATCTATACATTGGATTATTACAAATTAATAGGGACTGCTGGATTTGGAGAGAAGAAAGTTGAGGCTCTTATCAAAGGTGTTCAAAAGAGTAAAGAGAAACCATACAGAGTCGTACTCCTCTCATTAGGTCTCCCCGATATTGGAAAGAAAGGTGTTGAACTCATTATCAATTCTGGATGCAACTCAATTGATACCCTTCTTGAGTATGTTGAGCAAGATAATAGGGAGCCTTTGGTTGCAGTGAAAGGCCTAGGAGAAAAGACTGTAAACGCACTATTCAATGCTTTGAGAGAAGAGCATATGAAACACGTTATCAGGGAGTTGAAAAAAGTGGATTGAATTTTGAGGAAGATACAAAAAGAGCGATTACCCACAACTTTTTGAAGGTCAGACATGGGTAATCACAGGGTCCTTTATCAACTTTGCTCCTCGTTCTTTGGCGGCGGAGGAATTAGAAAAGAGGGGAGCAAAAGTTACCTCGAGTATCTCAAAATCAACAACCTGTCTGTTAGCAGGGGAAAATGGTGGATCAAAAATCGAAAAAGCAGAATCTTTACATATTCCAATTATTAATGAAGATGATTTTCTCATGATGTTAAAAGGAGGAGAGGGTAATGGAGAGCATAGCTCAAGATCTTAATACCCTATTAAAAGGGTGTGTCGTTGATACGCTTCTCACAGATGCTGGTAAAAGGCTCTATTTCCCTCAAGGAATTGTAAGTCAAAGCCAAGATGCTATTAAAGAAAAGCTGTAATCAATGCTACAGCAGGTGTCGCATTGCAAGATGGTCATTATATAACTCATCCTCTTTTTGATGAGTTCTCTGATATAGTGAGTAGTGATGAGATGGTTTCATATGCCCCAACTGCGGGAGTCCTTCAATTAAGAAAGGCCTGGATGGAGCATATTCATTGTGAAAACCCGTTGCTTAATGAACATCATCATTCTCTTCCAGTTGTGACCAGTGGTCTAACTCATGCAATTAGTGTAATCAGTCAGCTTTTCGTTGATGATGATTCTGATGTTATTATCTTTAACCATGCTGGGATAACTATCATCTAATCTTTAATGTACAGCATCAAGCCCATATTCATAATGTCTCTTTATTCAATAGTGATGGGTATTAGATATAGCTAGATGGAAAGAAGAATGTAACCAGATAGATAGTGAAAAGTTAGTCTTTCTCTTTAATTTTCCCAATAATCCAACAGGATATACTCCTAGCACAAAAGAGATGAAAGACATAGCAGATCTTTTAATGGATGTAGCATCAAAGGGTAAAAAGATTCTCTCTATCATAGATGATGCGTATTTTGGGCTTTTTCATACCGATTCTTGCTCTTCTAATTCCCTTTTTGCATATTTAGCTAATGCTCATGAAAATATTCTAGCAGTCAAATGTGATGCAGCAACAAAAGAATCTCTTGTGTGGGGGTTTAGAGTAGGGTTTATTACATATGGAGCGAAGAATTTACTTCCTACACATTATGATGCTCTAATTGAAAAAAACAAAAGGTGCAGTTAGAAGCAGTATCTCAAGTGCTTCGATGATAAGCCAATCTCTTTTATTAAAGGTTCTCACTAGCAGTGAATATTCAGCTACAATACAAAGAGTAAAAGATGAAATGAAAAGAAGGTATGATAGGGTAATACAGAGTGTTCTGTTATATCTTGGCAATGATGATATTCTCATCCCTTTTCCTTCCAATAGTGGTTATTTTATCTCATTCTATTATAAAGGTGATGCGATAAGTCTTAGAATAGCTCTTTTGAAAAAGGGGATAGCAGTAGTTTCTCTAGGAGAGCATATTATTAGAATTGCATATTCAGCAGTGAATGTGGAGGCTATTGATGAACTCGTCGATACCATTGTTATAGGAGCAAGAACTTTATGGAAATAAAAAGCAAAGTATATGTAGTTAACTCACGTGGTGAAAAATTCATGGGGATTGGGGTCTTGTGGCTACTCACAGAGTTGAATAAGCAAGGTTCTCTCCGATCTGCTGCCAAAGAATTAGGCATATCATATTCAAAAGCATATTCAATGATTAGAAATCTAGAGCAAGAACTCGGGACGAATGTTATTGAGAGAAGAAAGGGAGGTGCAGAGCATGTCGGATCTTCTCTGACCCCGTTTGGAGTGCAATTCTTAGATCTTTATGACTCTTTCCAGAGTCAAGCGAAAGAATTATTACTCTCCCCATTTAAACATTTTTCTGATAAAGTAGAAGAAATTGATGAAAGAATTTGGATCAAAAGAAAAGGAGGAGTAGCGTAATGGATACTCATGTTTCAAATAAAAAGTATAATTTCACTATTAATAATCTTGGAGTAGCAAAGATTCCTTCTCCTATCCAGATGTCTTCTGTTACAAACGACGGTCTCGCTGATTATGTGAGTGAGAATCGACGAATTCTCTTTGGTATTGATGCACATGTAAATGAGAAAGGGCAAGAAGTTCCCGATTTTCATGACACTGTAGAACTCGCAGGTCCTAGAGAGAAAATTTATTTTAATCCAGCACATGTACACGCTGCAATCGTTACATGTGGAGGCATTTGTCCTGGGTTAAATAATGTCATTCGTGCTGTAGTTCGATGTTTTTGGTATCGATACGGAGTAAGAAGAATCTCTGGTATTAAATTCGGTTATAGAGGATTACTTGAGAATTCACCATATCCTCTCATGCAGTTGAACCCCGATGTTGTTGATGAAATTCAAGAAAAGGGGGGAACTATCTTAGGAAGTAGTCGTGGTGGTGGAGATAGAGTAGAAGAAATTGTAGATTCGTTAGAGAGAAATAATATCAATACTCTAATTACAATAGGTGGAGATGGAACACTCAGAGGGGCATATGAACTTGGAGAAGAGGTTAAGAAAAGAGGATTAAAGATCTCCATCATTGGAGTCCCTAAAACGATAGATAACGACCTCTCTTTTATTCAGACTTCTTTCGGTTTTGATACTGCTGTTGCCCAAGCGGTGCCATCGGTGCGTGGAGCACATACTGAAGCAAAAGCTTCAATAAATGGTATTGGTCTTGTGAAAGTAATGGGACGAGAGAGTGGCTTTATTGCTGCTAGTACTGCTCTTGCTATGAGCGATGTGAATTTTTGTTTGATACCAGAAAGTCCTTTTGATCTTGAGGGCCCTAATGGATTATTAGAGCATCTTAGGACTCGTATTCTTAGCCGAGGGCATGCTGTGATTTTAGTTGCAGAAGGAGCTGGCCAGTCGATTGTTGAACAGACTGGTGAAAAAGATGCCTCAGGTAATATTAGATATGGAGATATTGGAGTCTTCTTAAAGGAAAAGATTATTGCTTTTTTAAAGAGCAAGAAATTCCTATGAGCCTGAAATATATTGACCCTTCTTATATCATACGAAGCGCTCCTGCTAATCCAAATGATTCCATTTATTGTTCACGCCTTGGTGCGCATGCTGTTCATGCTGCTATGAGTGGTAAAACACAAACATTGATTTCAATGATAAATAATAAGTTTGTTCATATTCCTATTAAAGTTGCAGTTTCCGAAAGAAACCATGTAAATGCTGAAGGAGCTTTATGGAGAGACGTTCTTGAGAATACAAGACAACCAGCTTCGATGAAAAATGTAGAAAAGTAGCTATATAGACTAAATTTTTTGTTATTTGAAAAGTCATAGAATGGAATACTCCTTTTATGACTTTTTTTTATGTGAAAATAGTATTTTTAATATGTGATTTGTTGTTGATATACCCTATATGGGAGAAATATATGAAGAAGTATAAAATAACGATGTAATAAAATTGATATAATTGTAAATATTTGATTAAACCTTAAAAATATGGCGAAATTTGCTTGATTATTTTATCTTTAATCGGTATGTTTCTTCTCGAAAGGATTGATATCTGGGATACAACTTCCGTAGTATCACAATCCATTTATTAACTTTTCATAACCTCCTTTTTGTTCCCCTCGGGTTTAACCTCCTTTTCCCCGGGGGTTTTTTATGCCCAACAAAAAGGATCTTCGGAAAAACCTGTGGTACCAAAAATAAGAATAATTAATAAAATATAAAGAAAAAGGGCAATTCTTCTATAGAAATGAGGATATTTTCCCTATTATTGATTAGGTATATCTGTGAATGTTTTTAGAAGCTCAATATCTCATGTCCATAGGGACATCCATGTTGAGCTAATGAAACAGCTGGTTTTGTTATACCATGAAAATCAATTCCTCAGATATAAAAGAGCCGCGCCCTATTTGCTTCTTCAACATAATGAAGAGCTTGAGATGGTGTATGATAGCTACTAAAATCCTTTATCCCATCTATTTTCGTTTTTAAGAGAGGCGAAAGAAGTGTTTCATGATCTTTTATTTGTAGGTGAGGGTGTGCTAACTCAGCCTTACCCCCATTTCGATGAATATTTTCTACTACGTCTATTAAAGAAGGGTGCTTCATTTTCACCTAGCAAGGCTTTCCTTGAGAATAATAGTCTTGATAAAAATTAACGTATGGATTATTGCTTCTTTCTCCCCCTCTACGGTAAGGAGCTAATATAAGGAGGGTCTTTGTATAAGCGATTATGTAATAGCACCTCACCAAACATCTCTCCTGTCCATCTTCCTTCCTAGAAAGGATTTTTCTCTATATCATTCATCTCGTGTTCTGTGATTTGAAATCCTAATGCTTGAGTTTTAGTGAGCCTATGTAAAGAAATAGTAACACTTTGATTTGTGCCCTTGTCATTTAGAAAATTGCCTACCATGGAGTCATATACAAGCCTATATCCACGGGATTTAATATAGTAGAAGATTTTACCAGTCTAACGTTGCTGACCTTTGAACTAATCAATTAGACACGTACCTACTATAATAATCTTTTTCTTTTACAAAAAGTCTGAAACATATTAATTTATAAAAATTTCTTCTTGGAGATAGCCCTTCACCAGAGAAAAGAGTTCACATATTTATACAATGAAAAAAACATAAAAAACCAGCCTCCTCTATTCAAAGAAGTAGCCAGCTTTTCAATTGTATCAAATACATCTACTAAAGTTGTGTTTAGAGTACATGTTTGATACAACATTTTAAAATTAAAGTCATTCTTTTAAACAACCTATTGGGACAATCTTAACACCATCAGGCCTGGTATAGGCGATCTCTCCACCGGTTATGATTATCAATACTTCAGGTTCCCGAATCCCAAGCCCACTATTTAATTTTTTGCTTTTTTTAATCAAACGTTTTACTTCTAATAGATGAGAAGCTCCTTCCTCGATACCTTTACTTCCCAGTTTGAATTCAATCAAACCATATCTACCATCATCTAAGTGGAGTACTGCATCAACCTCAAGATTAGATCGGTCGTTGTAATATGAAATTCGTCCACCTGAGGACATAGCATATGAAGTTAGATCTCGAATACAGAGGTTTTCAAATATAAACCCAAATGTATGAAAATCCTGTAGCAAAACATCTGGACTTAATCCAAGTGAAGCTGTCATGATGGATGGATCTATGAACATTTTCTTTGTTGAACTGCGAATTGCTGTTTTTGAACGAATAGAAGGATTCCAGGCAGGTATATCTTGTATTACAAAAAGTCGATTTAATGAATTTACATATTCGTAAAAAGCAGATTCAGAGAGACTCGTATTCGAGTTAATATCATCGATAAGCGTCTTGTTGGTGGCGAGTGTTCCCACATTTCTAGCATACGCTCTCAGTACTCTTTGCACTTTACCGGGGTCTCTTTTTATATTGTCAATTGTTGAAATGTCAGTCTCAATGATTGAATCAACATATGCTCTTGAAATTAATAGTTTAGCTTTATCACTGTTTTTATTGAGACTTGCTGGCCATCCACCTCTGCATGCGGAAAAAACAAGATTTTCTATACTGAGTTCTGAAATTCTCCCATCAATATCATAATTATTATCACTCATCAAACTATGTAACGATATAGATCCATTTGATTCACCTGATTCATATAGACTCATTGGCAACATCTTGAGTCGTGCAATCCTCCCTGTACCAGAATGCATAATCTTTGACTCCTCAACAGTTGTTGAACCTGTGAGAATAAATAAACCATTCTTCCCCGAATCATCAATGTAGTTTCTGACCGAATCCCACAATACAGGTGCCATTTGCCATTCATCTATTAGGCGAGGATTTTCACCTTTCAACAAGAGAGATGGTTTAACCTCAGCCGTCTTCAGGTACCCAATAGAAGTATCGGGATCTTGAAGTTTTAATATGCTTTTTGCTTTCTGGCTTGCCGATGTAGTTTTACCACACCATTTAGGCCCAGTTAGTAACACAGCTCCAAAAGCTTCTAAATAGTCGTCTAAGATACCATCAATAATTCGTGGTAGATATTCCATAAATCCCTCCTCAATAATAATTAAGTATATACTAAAAGAGATTATTGTAAAGTTTTAAAAGAGAGTATTGCTATATTCCATAAGAGTGTTTTGTCAAATACCATTAATCCAAGCCTATATCCACTGGATTTAATATAGTAGAAGATTTTATCAGTCTAACGTTGCTGACGTGAGTGATGAAATACATCGAGAGAAAGGATGCTTTCTGTATCTCCGACTTTTATCCCAGAGTATTTGTAAAGAGCCTTCTCACTTTAGCACCACAGGTTTTTCCGAAGAGCCAAAAAAATCTGATGGAGCATTTTCTAAGCCATCAGATTTTCATATTAAGAAATTGTAGGATTATTTTAGAAGATCAATATAGGATGTGAGGATGTCATCTCCTTCAGCACCATCTAGAACTTTCTTCGCTAAGACTTTTCCTAATTGTACTCCCTCTTGGTCAAACGAATTGATATTCCAAAGGAATCCTTGAAACATTACTTTGTTTTCATAGTGAGCAAGTAAGGCTCCTAAAGCTCTTGGATCTAATCGATTTCCAAAGATTAGAGAAGAACATCTATTTCCCGTAAATTTTTTATTATTGTTAGAATCGTCTTTACCAATAGCAAAGGCTACAATTTGGGCTATGAGATTAGCTAATAATTTTTCTTGGCTTGTACTATTTTCTATGAGAATATCTTGGTTTCTTTGATTTCTTTTAAATCCAATAAACTGTAAAGGAGTAATGTCTGTTCCTTGATGTAATAGTTGATAAAAAGAGTGTTGTCCATTTGTTCCAGGTTCTCCAAAAAGAACAGGTCCTGTTGAATAAGATAGTTCCTTGCCATCTCTATTAACCCTTTTGCCATTACTTTCCATATCTAGCTGTTGTAAATGTGCAGGAAAGCGAGAAAGTGCTTGTGAATAGGGGAGAATCGCAGTATTAGGATATTCTAACACATTGCGAAGATAGACTCCAATAGCGGCATCTAGTAGAGCTCCATTTTTGGTTATATCTTTTTCTAAAGCTGCTTTATCTCCTTGATGAGCACCAAGGAGAAATTCATCTACTACATCTTTTCCAAAAGCAATAGAAAGAATAAGAGTACCGACTGCACTTGTTGACGAGTATCTCCCACCAATGTAGTCATCAATATAGAATGAATCCATTACTTCTTTGGAAGTGGCTAATGGGCTTGTATTACTTGTCACGGCAACGAAGTGCTTACTAGGATCTATTCCTTCTATATGTGTATTAGTGATTGCCTGTTTAACAAATTCATAGTTTGTGAGAGTTTCTTGAGTTGTCCCACTTTTCGAAACTAGAATGAAAAGGGATGTTTCGATATCTATTTCATTAAGGATTGCGCTAGCATCATCAGGATCAACATTACTAATGAATGAAGCTTCGATTACCTCTTTGTGTTCTCCTTTAGCCCAGCCATGAAGAGCGAGATACATTGCTCTAGGTCCTAAATCACTTCCTCCAATTCCTATCTGTACTACTTGAGTGAATTTTTTATTGGTTGAACCTGTGATTTCTCCATTACGAATTTTTATTGCAAAATCAGCTATTTTATTCTTTTGTTCTTTATAAAAAGCTTCTTTATTTACAGAGTCGGCTAGTATTATATTGTCTGATCCTAAAGCATTTCCTCTTGTAAGATGATGTAGAACAAGCCTTTTCTCTCCAGTGTTAATCACCTCTCCACGTAAGAGTGCTTCATATTTTTCAATGAGTTGCTGTTCTTCACATAGATTGGCAAGTGCTTTAATATGTTCTTCATGTACAGGAAGTGCACTATAATTAAAAGTAAGTCCTCCTCCAATGTGAACATTAGCAGAAGAAATTCTCTCTTTCGAAAGGAGATCTTTAACTTGTAGGTGTGGTAATTTCTTTAAGGTTGAAAAAGATGTAAGTGTATCAAGGTTTTTAAATTCCATAATTGACTCCTGTTGTTATCTAAACATAGGTAATTGTACAATTGTAGTGAGGAATAATCAAGAAATGGGGTTCTTAGCCATCAATTTCTGGAATACGTAATTTAAAACCTTCAAGGAGATCTTCCTTTGACATTCCTTCTCTGAGAATCACAAAAATAGTGTCATCTCCTGCGAGTGTCCCAAGTATTTCAGGAAGGGCGAGCACATCGAGTGCAAGGGCAACTGAATTAGCATGGCCACTACGAGTTTTGATTACTCCAAAATTGTGACTAAATTCAATAGAGAGGACTCCTCTCCTTACATCTTGAATATAGGATTTCTCAGATTCAGATATTAGATCATTTTCTGGTAAAGCATAGTAATATCCAGACCATCCATCGGAAATTTTCCCCACCTTTAACATCTTTAAATCCCTAGATAGGGTTGCTTGAGTAACAGAAAAGCCATTTTCATTTAATAGTTCCAATAACATATCTTGGTTATCGATTCGATTATTTTTTAATTAACTCTTTTACTACTGAAAGTCTATTATGGCGCTCTTTCATCTCTTTCTCCAGTTGGATATTTATTCTTATATTGTTGTATGAATATACAATAGTATGCATGAAAATACAAGATTCACAACTGCTTAAAGGTTCAATATTTAGTAGACGTTAAAAGAGTAGTAAAGTATGATAAAACATATATGTTACATAGGAGAGAAAAATGGCTCTAATAATTATTGCGGTTGTGTTGTTGTTACTCGTTATATATGGAGTAGGGGTTTATAATAAACTCATTAGATTAAGAAACCAAAGTGAAGAATCTGCGGCTGCTATCGATGCTCATTTGAAAAAGAGATACGACCTGATTCCTAATATTGTTGAGACAGTAAAAGGATACGCCACTCACGAAAAAGAGACTCTTATGGGAGTTATTGAAGCTCGAAATAAAGCAATGTCTGCAACTACTCTCACAGAGAAGAATGAAGCTGCAAATGCTTTTAGTTCAACACTTAAATCATTGTTTGCATTAACAGAAAGTTATCCAGACCTTAAAGCTAATCAAGGGTTTTTAGATCTTCAAAGACAATTACAAGCTATTGAAGATGAGCTTCTTCATGCAAGAAAATACTATAACGCAGTTGTTAGTGATATCAACACTATTGTTCAAACAGTACCAAGTTCAATTGTTGCTTCAATTACCCACTTTGAAAAACTTCCCTATTTGGCAATAGAGGAGGAAGCTCGTGAACGTGTTTCAGTCTCTTTCTCATAATAGGATAAAAATTAGTAGAATAGTTGTTATTCTTCTTTTTGCCTTTACATCAACGGCACTCTTAACAGCTGCAGATTATACGATTGATTCTTTTAATACGACGATTGAAGTAACTAAGCATGGCTATTATGACATTAGTGAAGATGTGACACTCACATTTAATGTTCCAAAGCATGGTTTCTATCGTACCCTTCCCACTTTTTTCGAGATTGAGGCAGAGGATCGTTATGTAGATGCGCGAGTTACAAAAATTAGCGCTAGTGATGATAAAAGTGTGAATTACTCTAATCAAGGTGTCGTTATTCGTCTTGGAAATGCAGATAGAACTGTAACAGGAACACATGATTATTCAATATCATATCGTTATGATATTGGAGAAGATCGGTTTGAAGATAGAGATGAGTTTTATTACAATATTATTGGAGTTGATTGGCAAGAACCAATAGAAACGACTGCATTTGTTGTGAAATTTCCCCATCCTATTGATAAGAGTAGTATCAATTTCACACGTGGACTCTATGGCTCTATTGGGGACGAAGGAGTGAATTGGTCTCTTGATGCCTCTAATACCATTATTACAGGGTCTGTGAATAGACTTGAAGAAGGAGAAGCTGTAACTATTAAGGTAAACTTACCAGAAGGATACTATGAGAAACGGCCTAATTATCAAGCTATGTTTGCTCCCTTCGCTCTCCTTCTCACCCTATTTGTTGTTTTTGTTGCTATTAAGTGGTGGAATACATACGGAAAAGATAAAGACCTTATTGTTGTTCCACAATATTACCCTCCTAAAGGGCTTTCTCCAATGGATGTTGGGTATATTATTGATTCACACTTAGATTCTCATGATGTGACAAGCATGCTTTTCTATTGGGCTGATAAAGGAGCTTTAACAATCGTTGAAGAAGGGAAAAAACTCTCCTTTGTGAAAGGTTCTCCAATAACGGCTTCTTTAAAACACGAGCAGATGTTGTATGACAAATTTTTTGCTCTTGGGAAGAATGGTGTTGTTACAGAAAAAGATATGAGTAATGGTTTCTCAAAAGTTTATATGCAAGTAACAGAGAAAATTTCTAGCTATTATTCAAAAGATAAACGTCTAGATAATAAAATATCTGCAACAAAAGCTCGCCTAATTGCATTGTTTGCATTAGTCCCTATTTTGACGCTTCCCTTGGTTCTTACATTAAACTATATTGGAATTTCCACCTTATCATTGGCGGGGTTGCTCTTGGATATATGATTCTCAATACTCTTTTGTTTTATAATATGTTTAGAAAATGGCATATTAGAAAGAGTGTATCTAAGGTGATGTTCTTTCTTATTCTTTTCATCTTATTCCTTATCTTTGCTGTAGTGTTGCTCGTTATTGCCTTCATGGTGACAACTCAACACACAATCGCTTATATCGCTATTCCTATTGCTTTACTAGCAATTCTAATACTTTCACTTTTTTCAATTATTACTACCCAACGTAGTGCATATGGTGTAGAGATGTTAGAGCTTATTTTGGGGTTGAGAGATTTTATTGAAAAAGTAGAATTAGATGAGTTAAAAAGAATGATAGAAAAGGAGCCTCAATTTTATTATAGGATCCTTTCATTTGCTATTGTTCTTGGATTGGAAAAGAAATGGGCCAAGAAGTTCAGTTCATTTACTTTAGAGCCACCTAATTGGTATTCAGGAAATGCACTGTTGTTTAATTCTCTAGCACTTAGTTCAATGGTTCATCGTTGTGATTCTTCTGTTGTTTCTAATCTTGCACCAAAAGGAAGCCAGTCTGGACCTGGTGGACATTCCTTTGGTGGCTCTGGTGGATTTAGTGGAGGAGGTTTCGGTGGTGGCGGCGGAGGCGCTTGGTAAAAGATAATATAAAGTCTAAAATTGTCTGAAATAATAAAGAGGGTATATATGAAAAGAATAGGATTGACGATTATCGTGTCTATTTTTTGTTTAAGTTTGGTTTTTGCTATGGATAACGGTCAAAAAATCTATCCTGTTGATTCAGAAATTTACTCTGGGTTGGAAAAGCTTTATTTGATGGAAGGTCATTCTCTTCCATCTACGGCTGGTCCATGGAGTGAGGCAGAGCTTTTACATATGTTAGATAATGTGAATCCTACTTCTACTCCAGCAAAAAAGTTGTATAAAAATATATCTGAGAAGCTTTCTGTAGAACCTGAAATAGTAATGGGTAGTGAGATTGCGATGACATTTGATATACATACTATTTTGAGATGTATGTACATACAAATAGTGTTTTCAAAGATGAGGAATATTGGGTACACGGCTTCAATGATAGAGCAAAATTTCTAGACATTGAGTGGGACCTTTGGAGTACTGATAATATTTATATCTATTTTGATTTAGCACTCCTTATGAATTCTCTAGGAAATCATCACAATAATGAGGATGGAAATTATCTATATAAAGATACATTTGTAACAAATGCACCATTTATACCACCTGCAGATTTTGGGGCTGATGGAGATTTTACGTTTCCTTACCGCAGTTTTGGCTCGTTTGGATCCGATCACTGGAATCTTTCTGTTGGACGAGACAGGTTCTCTTGGGGCCCAGGAGAAAGTGGAAACTTTATGTTAGGCTCTCATTTTATTCAACATGACTACATAAAATTTACCACCTTCCATAATAATTATAAGTACACGCTTCTATCTTCTTTTTTTCCACCTGATTCAACTATGGGAAAGGATCAGAATTATGAACCCGAAGGATTTACAATGTTTTGGGACACAGAATAGAGTTTAGTTTCCTAAAAGATAAAATAGGATTAGCTTTAAGTGAATCGGTGACCTATAAGTCAAAATTTAATACATTGAACCTAGCCGCAATTAATCCATTTGGATTCTTTCACAATGAATATATTAGAGGTCTTGCAAATTCTCTTATCACAATTGAGCTAGACGTAAATCCTTTTAAATATGTTGATTTTTATGCTCAGTTAGCAATAGATGAAATATCTCTAGGAGAAGCTTCACAGCCAGAACCTGGGTCTTATCCTAATGCCTTGGGTTATATGTTGGGCGCCAAAGCAGCGTTCCCAGTAAAAGACCACTTTGTAGCTAAAACTTCCCTTGAAGCTGCATTCACAGATCCATTTCTATATTTACGAGGCTTAGATGGAGTCGTAGTCCCAGATGGTGAGCCTCCTATTTCAGGGTATAGCCATGGATATGGTCATGATGCAATAGTAAAAAAACTTTAATAGGTCAGGAGATTATAAAAGAATGTATCTTGGCTATGAATACGGCGGTGATGCTATTGTTTTACATTATACTTCTTCTCTTGAATCTATTGGGAATTGGTCTGTTTTCTTTAATGGTATGTATATGTGGCATGGAAATAAGAGACTTGATTCACAATGGAGCGCTTATGGTAAAAACGGTCAGAATGATTTAATTACTATATTATCAGGAGATGTGATTGAAAGAACCTTTATCTTAAGTGCTGGTGGGAAATATAATATTCACAAGATTCCTGGCATGTTTGTAAAAGCTGGATTGGATTATGTACATATCGTAAACATGAAAAGTGATACGCCAACTGAAATTACTACCTCTACTTATGGTGATGTAGTAGAACAATATTTGAATGAAGAAGGTAGTAATCATTATGATATCCAGATGAGTTTCTCTATTGGTTATAGTTTTTAGATTGAAAGATACTCAGTACTTCTTTCTCAAGATAATGGAAGTAAGTAGAATACCTAGAGTTAGGTTCAAATCATACAAGAACATGTGAAGAGCCAAAATCTTTACCTCTATGATTTTGGTGATAAAATCAGTTTCTTTCCAACAACCAAATAAAAACATTAATAGGGAATATATGAAATTAAGAAAATGCAATCAACTTGATTTAATAGAACTCATCGAAATAGGTCGAAGCACTTATTATGAAACCTTCCATACAATGAATAGTAAAGAAACCATGTCAAAATACCTTGATGAAGCCTTTCATCCTAACAAAATTATTGAAGAATTAAATAATCCTAATTCATCTTTTTATTTCCTTTATAACAAAGAAATATTATTAGGATATATAAAAATTAATTTTTCACCATCTCAAACAGATATTAATGATATAAATTCACTTGAATTAGAAAGGATTTACGTAAAAAAAAGAATATATTGGAAAAGGATTCGGTAAACTTTTAATCAATAAAGCTTTCTCCATAGCTGAAAATCATAAACTCAAGTATGTTTGGCTTGGAGTATGGGAAGAAAATAAACCAGCATTGGCCTTCTATAAGAAAATGGGTTTTGAATTATATAAAAAACATACATTCCGTATGGGAGATGAATTACAGAACGATTTTATTCTTAGGAAAAACATCTAACTAAATATTGAAATAATATTATCAATGATAAACGCTATAGACTAGCCCCATATTATTAACAGATTTAAGGATTTCTGTAGTCTTATGGATAAAGCCTATGGATTGATAGATACTCAGTACTTCTTCCTAAAGATTGTGGAAGTAAGTAGAATACCTAGAGTTAGGTTCAAATCATACAAGAACATGTGAAGAGCCTAAAAAGACCACTTGAAATGATAATCAAGTGGTCCTTAAGTACAACTAGAGAGAGATTAGTCTCTATAGCCTCTGCTTGGTCGTGGTTTAGCAATAGCTTCGTTTACACGAAGATTGCGGCCAGCGAACTCTTTTCCATCAAGTTGGGAAATTGCAGCTTCTGCAGCTGAGTCTTCTTCCATCTCAACAAAACCAAAGCCTTTTGGGCGGTGAGTTTCTCTGTCGATGATGATATTTGCACTCAATACTGTTCCGTACTGTGAGAAAAGGTCCCGAAGTTCTTCTTCGGAAGTGGCGTAGCTCATGTTGCCAACATAGATTTTTTTTTGCCATAAAGCATCCTTCACAGGTATTTTACCTGTTTTTTATTATTGCTTCATTTGGCGGCATGTTTGGTTCAAATTAATCGGTCTGTTGGGAATACGAACTAAACGACTCAAAAAAAACGTGATTAAAAGACCCACCTGCAACTCAAAAACGAAAGCATACATATAATACCATGCTACCCTATTACTGTCAATATATTGCCAAAATGTCAAATACCCTCTATATTCGAAAAATGAATATATTAGGTTTAGTACTTTCCTTCATTTTTATTGGGATTGTCGTTGGGTTTGGAGTGCTAATGTCTCGTTTTGAGAGAATTTCATCTGAAGTTGTTCGTAAATTTATCCATATTGCAGTTTCTAACTGGTGGTTTATCCTTATCTTTTCGTTTGAAACCCTAAGTCAAGCAATTATTGGCCCTATCTTTTTCATTATTGCTAATGGTGTTGCAGTCTTTACAGGATTGGCAGATGTTCTTGGTGAGAAAGATATTAAACGAAATTTGGGATTAGTATATTTCCCTGTTTCTCTTCTTGCATTGGTCATACTTACTTTTACTGGCCTCATTCCTATGTGGGCAAGCACTATTGGGGTATTCACTATGGGCTATGGTGATGGATTGGCAGCTCTTATTGGTAGATTCTATGGGAAGAAAAAGGTATTTGGTCAAAAATCCTATATTGGATCATCTGTAATGTTTGTTGTTACTTTCATCGTTATCTTAATAACTTCTATGGCTTTTGATATTGGTAACATAGCATCTTTTACGTGGTTGATAAGAGCGATAGCTATAAGTCTAATTGCAACCTTAGTTGAAATATTTACTCCTTCAGGACTTGATAATCTTTCTGTGCCGATTGGGACAGCCATTATCAGCGCACTATTATTGGTGACACTATGAATATTGATGTAATGGCTATAATTATTCCTGTTGTCGTGAATGGGCTAATCCTTATTGCAGCAGCTCTTCTTCAACTACTCACTTTTTCAGGAGGTATTAGTGCCTTTATTCTTGGTGTAATCATATACTACTTCACTGGATTCAAGGGATGGATTCTTCTTATTTTCTTTTTTGTCTCTGCCAACTTCATTGGTAAAGTTGGTAGATATGTAAAAGCTGTAGATATTTCAAAGATTCAGAAGAAGGGAAGCAAGAGAGATTGGGTTCAAGTCTTTGCCAATGGAGGAATTGCCGGAATAGCAGCTCTTTTGTATGGTCTTACAGGCGATCTTATTCCTCTTACTATGTTTGGAGCTTCCCTTGCTGCTAGCACTGCTGATACTTGGGCGAGTGAAGCAGGAATTCTTTCTTCTGCCCCCCAGTCTCTATACTCACTTTTAGACCTGTTCCTCCTGGTATGAGTGGGGGCGTTTCTTTGTTAGGAAGTGTCAGTGCTGTAGCAGGATCTCTTCTGATAGGTAGTTCTTGGTATAATGCGTATGCAGGACAAGAAGAGCTTAAATTTATTCTTTTAGCAACAATTATCACAATAAGTGGGATTGTCGGTTCTTTTGCTGACAGTTATCTAGGAGCTACTGTGCAAGGACACTATTGGGATTCAATAAACAACCTTATCACTGAAAGAGAAGGTCAGGATGGAGTGAAATTTGAACTTTGTCGTGGTATACGTTGGATAGATAATGACATGGTAAATTTAGTTAGTAATATCATCGCAGTACTCTTTGCTGCTACTATTTCACTTATCGTTTTATAAAGCCACACGCAGAAAATAATAGATTCTAGACACAAACAACTCTTTATTGTAAACTCCCCACCATAAAAACTCAGCAGAGATAAGGATTAAGCATGAAAAAATGTATTGTGATACCAGATTCTTTTAAGGGAACCATGAGTTCATTCGAAGTCTGCTCTATTATGAGTGATGCAATTAAGAGATATTATAGTGATGCAGAAGTACTCAAGATCCCAATAGCAGATGGCGGAGAGGGTACTGTTGAGTCTTTCTTGGAAGCTATAGGTGGAGAAAAGGTTCTATGTGAAGTCACTGGTCCACATTTTGAGAGAATTACATCTTTTTATGCAATTATTGAACATGATACAGCAATCATTGAAATGGCAAGTTGTGCCGGACTCCCTCTTGTGGGTGATGATTTACGCACTCATAAAGCTACAACATATGGTGTTGGAGAACTGATTCTTGATGCTGCTCATCGTGGTGTTAAAAAGATCATAATAGGACTTGGAGGAAGTGCAACAACTGACGGGGGAGTAGGAGCTGCATGTGCAGCAGGAATCTCTTTCTATGATAAGGAAGGGAATACGTTTATTCCAACAGGTGAAACACTCGCTCAAATTGCCAATATTGATATCTCTACAAAAAATAGCATATTAGATGGCATTGAAATCGTTACTATGTGTGATATAGATAATCCTTTATATGGAGAATCTGGAGCTGCGTATGTCTTTGGTCCTCAAAAAGGAGCTGATGATGATATGGTTCTTGTTTTAGATGCTGCTTTACACCACTTAAGCGATGTGGTTACACACGATTGTCATGTTGATATTGCTCATCTTCCTGGTGCTGGAGCTGCTGGTGGAATGGGGGGAGGCATGGTTGCCTTTTTCAATCCTCTCTTGAAATGGGAATTGAAGTTGTTCTTGATACTGTAAATTTTGATACTCTACTAGAAAATACCGATATGGTGTTTACGGGAGAAGGTAAAATTGATGTACAGAGTTTGCGCGGTAAAGTAGTAATTGGTATAGCACGACGAACTAAAAAGAAATCTGTTCCGTTGGTCGCGGTTGTTGGGGATATTGGGGATTCAATTGAAAAAGCTTATGATGAAGGAGTTAGTGCAATCTTTAGTATTAACCGAGTAGCAAAAGATTTTCCTTTAGTGAAACACCGAGCTAAAAGTGATATGGCGCTTACGATGGATAACTTGGTTCGATTTGTTCAGACTCTTGGGTTTTAAATATTCCCTTACCATGAATGATTGCTGAATGAGGGCAGGCCGCAATACAATCTCCACATCTGATGCATGCACTGCTATTAGGTGTGATGTATACGGGGATATCGAGCTTGCAGGTATTTTGGCATATTTTACATTTTGTGCATTTCTTTTCATCGATGTTGAATCTATAAAGAGCTATTGGATTAAATAGTCCATAGATTGCTCCTAGTGGACACATATAGCGACAAAATGGACGATAAATAATAATAGATGAGAGTATAACCCCTGCCAAGATTAGATTCTTCCAAGCAAATAAAAATCCAATAGAAGCTCTTAATCCTGCGTTCGGAATCATGAGTAGTAAGCCTGAAATAGTTCCAGAAGGGCAGATGTAAGCACAAAAAGCAGGACTTCCTTGTCCAATGAAATCAACAACATAAAGAGGCATTAAGAAGACGAATACAACAAGCAATACATAACGAAATTTTTCTAAGTATTTTTCTCCTGGCAGTCTTCTTAATTTCATCTTTTTACATAATGGTATTTTATATAATAGATCCTGCAGGTACCCAAAAGGACATGCCCAACCACAAATAAAACGCCCACTAGCAGCTCCTACAGCGACCAGATAGCCAATGATATAGAAAGAGAAGGATTTGGTCCGGGAACCAAGAACTGCTTGAAGAGAACCTATTGGGCAAGAACCTAATGCTCCAGGGCAGGCATAACAGTTAAGACCTGGAACGCAAAAAGATTTTGTCCCTCCTTGAAAGATTTTTCCTTCAATAAATCCAATGATATAGGCATTAGAGATGATAGCTGTTAATAGTTGCACTAAAGAGCGCTTCTTGTCGTGTTTTATAAGTCGTTTACTAGCCAAGGCCGATACATTCCATACAAATAATTGTAGCTTTTTGTAAGACAATGAAGTGTTCACCAATAATCACCCCATATGCCACGCTTCCTGCAGAGAGAGCTAATAGAATTATGGGGATAATCATCCACTTCTTTGATTTAGTTGTTGCCATATTCACTCAATGTTTTATCAATGATTGTGCGCCAAGCATCCTCTGTTTTACTTCCTATATACTCTTTACTCACAATATTCCCTTTATTATCAACAAAAAATGTTGTGGGAATGACTTGGACATTTTTTAGATATAAGTCATAAAGTTCTTGAAGTTGTAAAATGTGGGGATAATCAGCTTTTGTGTATTCGATTATCGACAATGCTGTTTCCAATTTTTCCATAAAAACTTTTTGGTCATTGTGAACAACATCAACAACGATTCCTAAAATCTGCACCCCTTTATCTTTGTATTCTCTAGATAATTCTCCAAGTCCCGGCATTTCATTTATACATGGGCTGCAAAAGGTTCCCCATACATTCACCATTGTCAGATCATAGGGAGCAAAGATTTCTTCAGTAACTTCTTCACCTTGTAGGTTCATAGAAGTAAAAGGGGCTAGTACTTTGTTTGAGACACTAGTTTCTGTCTCAACAATATTGATTGTCTCTTCTTTTGTTCCACCCGAGAAGATACTCTGGGTTGCTATGAGAAGTATGATAAGCATAATAATATATGCACGATGTGTTTTCATAATATAATCCTTTTAGTCAGTATATAATAAAAAGAATGTATCACACCTATTACTTCAAGGCAAGGAACTATTTTTGATTGGTTTTAATTTTGGTATTGATTTACGTTCACTAATATAAAAGTCCTGCAATGATGCATAACGTGCCGATTATCGCAAAAAGGGTTATTGGTTCTTGCAGGAATAAGAATGCACTTAGTAGGGTCACTACAGGGCTAGCATAAATATAGGCAGAGGTCTTGTATACTCCTAAGTGGTCAACAGCATAATTCCAGAAAACGAAACACATCGCACTTGCACCAAGACCCAGAAAGAGAAGTAATGATATATGTAAAAGAGAAAAATCAGATAGTGAGATAGATATATTCTCAAACATAGCAATAGGTATTAAGGTGATAATCCCATACATAAGAATTTTTTTTGTATAGGTAATAATATGGTATTTTTTAGTGTCGATACGTTTTAATAGTAGTGAATAGCTTGCCCATGCAAAAGTTCCAAGAATTGCTAGTACATCACCTTCAACGCTGAATCCTTCAAATTTAGTTCCATTTGTAATAACAAGTGCCACTCCAATAAAAGCGATTGCAAATCCATAGAGGTAGGCTAATTTAAACTTTTCGCTCTTAAGCCATATCAATGCCATAATAGCAGTAGTAATTGGAGCAAGCGATACTAGGATTCCTACATTAGAGGCACTTGTTTTGGTAAGGGCAAAGGTTTCTAGAGCATAGTAGAGAGTAACCCCTGTAATACCAGCAAGAAGAAATGTGAATTCTTCTTTCAAAGATATCTTGTTATTTTTCTTATCTCTATCTTTTCTGAAATAGTCAATTATAAATAGAAGGATAAATCCCAAGATAAAACGAATTAACAGTATTTCAATCATTGTAAATGTGTCTAATAAAATTTTTGAAGCAATAAATGTTACACCCCATATAATAATGGTAATAACGGCTCCTATGTGGCTAAGTAAAATTGGTGTTTTCATATGTTCTTTTATTAAAGTTCCTTATTAAAATAATTATAATCGTATTTTTTTGTCTACTTCGTTGGAAGATACTCTATTTCTTTTGCCTAAATTAGTAAAGAATATAGATATATAGGTCTATTATCAAAAAAGTGAAAAAAATGTTGCTCCTTAACTTTTTTTTTTTGTATGTTACATATCGGTGAAAGACTTATATTTCACTAAAGCCTGAATACAGGTACGTTAAAAAAGTATAAAAAATACATAGAAGCGAGGAATACTATGGCAAAACAGCTACAGTTTAATGAAGAAGCAAGAAGATCTTTGGTTTTGGGAGTCGAAAAACTCTCACAAGCAGTCAAAGTAACACTTGGACCAAAAGGAAGAAACGTTCTCATCGACAAAAAATTTGGAGCTCCAACAGTTACTAAAGATGGAGTTTCCGTTGCTAGAGAAATTGAGTTAGAAGATCCGTTTGAAAATATGGGAGCTCAGTTACTCAAAGAAGTAGCAACAAAAACAAACGATGTTGCTGGAGATGGGACGACTACTGCTACAGTACTTGCCTACTCAATCACAAAAGAGGGGATGAAAAGTGTAGCCGCTGGAATCAACCCAATGGGAATTCGACGTGGTATTGATAAAGCTGTGGAAGACACCATTAAAGAACTCAAGAAAAATGCTCGAATGATAAAAGACAAAGAAGAGTTAGCACAAGTCGCAACTATCAGCGCGAACAACGATCGAGAGATTGGTGATGAAATTGCTAATGCAATGGAAAAAGTTGGTAAAGATGGTGTTATTACAGTAGAAGAATCAAAAACTATTGAAACAACAACAGATTTTGTTGAAGGAATGCAATTCGACAGAGGATACCTTTCTCCTTATTTTGCTACCAACCGTGATACCATGGTTTCAATTCTTGATGACCCCTATATCCTAATTTTTGATAAGAAGATTTCAAACATGAAAGATCTTCTTCCAGTGTTAGAGAAAGTTGCACAATCCGGCAAACCTATTTTAATTATTGCTGAAGATGTTGATGGTGAAGCTCTTGCAACTCTTATTGTGAACACAATTAGAGGAACACTTAATGCAGTTGCTGTAAAAGCTCCTGGATTTGGTGACAGAAGAAAAGCAATGCTTGAAGATATTGCAATATTAACAGGTGGAGAAGTAATTTCTGAAGAAATTGGTCTTAAAATTAGAAAATACAGACATTTCTCAACTTGGAAGAGCAAAAACTGTAAAAGTTGAGAAAGATAATACCACAATCATTAATGGTGCTGGTAAACAATCAGAGATTAAAGATAGAATTAGCCAAATTAAGGTCCAAATACAAGATACTTCTAGCGACTATGACAAAGAGAAACTTCAAGAAAGACTTGCAAAATTAGCAGGTGGCGTTGCAGTGATTAATGTTGGCGCAGCTACCGAAGTTGAACTTAAAGAGAAAAAGCACCGCGTAGAAGATGCACTTTCAGCAACTCGTGCCGCTATTGAAGAAGGCGTTATTGTTGGTGGAGGAATCGCACTTATCCAAGCTGCAAAAGCCCTTGAATCAAAGAATCTTTCTTCCTTCACAGAAGAAGAGGCAGTTGGGTACAAAATTGTTCGACGTGCTTTAGAAGAACCAATTAGACAAATTGCTGAAAATGCAGGCCTTGATGGTTCGATTATTGCAGAAAAAGCAAAACATGAGAAACCAGGAATTGGTTTTGATGCAGCAAAGATGGAATGGGTGAATATGTTTGAAGCAGGTATTACAGACCCTGCAAAAGTAACAAGAAGTGCTCTTCAAAATGCCGCATCAATTGCATCCTTAATTCTCACAACAGAATGTGCTATTACTGACCTTCCTTCTAATGATGCACCTCCTGCTGCAGGTGGTGGAATGGGTGGAATGGGCGGAATGGGCGGAATGATGTAATACATCACACACCCATACGTGTTTTATGAATAGCGGTGGATCTTTTTATCAGGTCCACCGTTTTTAGGTAAGCATAACAATAACAATTAAGGAGAGACAAATCATAAAACTTGACTACTCTGTCCTTAACATGATACGTTATGCACTGCGTATATTTATTATACCCTACAGAGAGGTTAAGTTATATGAATGCATTGCTTGCAACCATGGGAACCACAGGAGGCGCTACAACAGCTGCATCTGGTGGATCAATGACCACTACTTTTATTACTTTTGGTCTGATTATTTTAATTTTCTATTTTCTTATTATTAGACCACAAAAGAAAAAAGAAAAAGAAACTAAGAATATGCTTTCTTCAATGAAGAAGGGTGATAAAGTAGTTTCGATTGGTGGAATTAGAGGAACAATTGCAATAGTCAAAGAGGCTACTGTTGTTGTTAAAGTGGATGACAATACTCGTATTGAATTCTCGAAGAATGCTATTGCTCAAATTATTGACAGAAAAGCAGAATCTTCCACTACTACTGAGAAGAACGAAGAGAAAAAAGAAGCAGCAGCTCCAGCTCCAAAGAAAAAAGGGAAAAAGGCACAACCTGCTCCTAAAACTCCACAGGAACCTGAAGATGCCGTGATTGTTGAAGAAACACCTGCAGAAGCAGATTCTAAAGACAATAAAAAAGAGACCAAATAGATATATCGAAATCATACGGAGAACATCATGAAAAAACGAGGGCGATTATTGATCGTTCTCCTGGTTGCGGTTGTGTGTGGGATTTTCCTATTTCCAACCGTTAAATGGTACGCTTTTGTACCTCAGGAGACAAAAGATATTGCGACAGGATCAAAGATTCAAATCAGGGAATTTGCACAAGGGCAAGCTAGTAGAGACCTCAGAGCACTAAAAGAAGTGTTTGCTGACAATCCTCAGGCATCTGTACCTTCACAGTATTCATATCTTATCGATGTAGCAAGGGAAGGCTATAAGAATATGAAAAAAGACTCCCCTAGGTCATGGACAATGGAAGACTTGTTTAAAGGCTTTTATACTGAAAAGGACCTATTTGATACTATCGAAAATAGATATCGATCTGATTTGTTAGATTTAAAAACACTTAGTGGGAAAATCTTGCAACTTGGACTCGACCTTCGTGGTGGTATGTCTATCTTGCTAGAAGCAGATAGTGCCTCCTATGAAGCAAAGAATGGTACAACTTTATCAAGCGCAAAGAAGGGAGAGCTTATCTTAGAAGATATTGCCATTCTTAATGAGCGTATTGACCAGTTTGGTGTTTCTGAACCGAATATCAGAAAACAAGGTGCTGATCAAATTCTTATTGAAGTTCCGGAGCAGCAGACCCAGAAAGAATCAATAGTTTCTTACGTGGTAAAGGCTCTCTTACTTTCCAAATTGTCGACGATGTCTTAACTAATCAGCTTAATACTTATTTTGCTGAAAATCCTAGTGAGGTATTTACTGATAAGGGCGAATTGCAGCAACCAGAATTTCTCCCTGCAGGGAAGGTTGCAACGGCTTATTATGTAAATGACGCTTATGGCTTGGATGAGTTAGCTTCATATGTTGTTCTTGATGAGGAAATCGGTCTTGACGGTATTCATATTGCAAATGCAATGGTCGGATCTAACCCTATTACAGGTCAACCTACTGTTAATTTCGAACTCGATACCAAAGGTGGTGAGCTTTTCTATAAACTCACATCAACACACACGGGTGAGAGAATGGCGGTTGTCCAAGATGGCAAAGTAAAAGCCATGGCAACTATAACAGAAGGAATTCGAAATAATGTTCAGATTACTGGGTTTGGTCAGGCAGAAGCTCAAGACCTCTCAATTGTCTTAAAAACTGCAGCCCTTCCTATTGAACTTATTGTTGTAAGCCAACAAGCAGTTGGAGCTTCTCTTGGAGAAGATACTGTTAGAGCGGGTCTTATAGCGATTTTAATCGGGTTATCCCTTGTCTTCGTATTCATGGTGGTGATTTATAAAGGAAGTGGACTTATTGCTGATATAGCACTTCTGTTTAACTTAATAATTCTTATCTCTGTACTCTCTGCATTTAATCTTACTCTTACCTTAACAAGTATAGCAGGTCTTGTATTAACTGTCGGTATGGCTGTTGATGCAAACGTCATTATCTTGGAAAGAATTAAAGAAGAACTTCAGGTTGGAAAAAATGCTCAATCTGCTGTGAAAGCAGGTTTTGGAAAAGCTTTTTGGACAATTATGGATGCCAACGTAACTACAATTATTGCAGCTTTGGTTCTTTCTCAATTAGGGTCAGGAGCTATAAAAGGATTTGCAAATACCCTTGCGGTAGGTATTATAAGCAGTATGTTTAGCGCATTATTTGTAGTTAAACTTATGTATGATGCCTCCTTGTCCAGGAAAAATCCTAAGCTGAGCATCAGCTGGAGGAGGAAGTAAATCATGATAAATAAAACATATCCAATAACAAAATTTAGATTCGTTGCTCTATCAGTATCAGTGGTTCTCCTACTTGTCGGAATTATCTCATACTTTGTGTTAGGTGGCTTCAATCTTGGAATAGACTTTCAAAGTGGATTCTCTCAACGTGTTCAAATAGCGAACCCAAGCCTATCTCTTTCCTACAGTGGTGATGATAGTGTGACTGTGAATGTTTCAAATGGTACAATTTCATTAATTGTACGAGATGCAAATGGATCAAGGTCTCTAGAGTACCCAGCAGCTACCTATGCAACAGTAGGGGAAATGGCAGCTGCTCTCAATGGAGCTGTTGATGGCTTACAAGCTACTGCTATTCAAGAAAAGGACCCAACTACTGCCCTTATCACAGGGTTTGGACTTGCTTCATTACTTGATACTGATGGGTTTGTCATAAATAGTAGTAATCAAGATAGAAATAATTTTGTGACTATTGATGAAATGAGAGATACCTTAGGTAGCAGTGCAAGCGTACAGATTGTTGGAGAAGAGTATCAACAGGTTTTCCAAATCAGACTTGCAAATGAAGATGGTTTACTTGAAGATGAACTCTCTAAGCAGGTTAATGGTTCATTAACTTCTACTTTTGGAGAAGGGTCTGTCGTTGTTCTTCAAAGTGATTTTGTTGGTCCAAAATACTCTGATACTTTAGTGAGTGGATCAATTTTAATTATAGTTGTCTCAATTGGATTAATATTGTTATACATTTGGTTCAGGTTTAAACTTGCTTTTGCGTTGGCCGCTGTTATTACCTTAGTGCATGATACATTCTTACTTATTGGTTTTATCACCATCTTACGTCTAGAAGTATCGAGTACAACAATTGCAGCACTTTTGACTATCATCGGATATTCATTAAACAACGTAATTGTTATTTTTGATAGAATCAGAGAAAATAAACCACTTTTAACCAATGTCTCTATTACATCTCTTATTGATACAAGTGTTTCTCAATCCCTCTCTCGAACTCTCTTCTCATCTCTCACAACAATTTTAGCTATTTTACCACTAGCTATCTTTGCTTCTGGAGCAATTCAATTATTTGCTATTGAGATGGTTTTTGGAATTATTGTTGGAGCATACTCAAGCAACTTGCTTGCACCGGCTCTCTTCATGTGGATTTCTAAAGATAAGAAAAAGAAAGGTGAAGCACACCCAGTTCCTGCAGTTGAAGATAAAAAAAATGTAGAGACTATAAAAGCTGAACCTGTTACTGTGGACATTCCTAATGCAGAACGAAAACAAAAAGGAAAGCGTCAACAAAAGAAATAAGAGTCCTTAAGTAAATGAGAACTTCTTAAGTCGCCACACACTTTTTTGTGCTGTAGGCGACTTTTTTGGTTTGGAGGAAAACATGCAAATATTACGATCAAGAGTTTTGGGGTATTGCAATGGTGTTTCACGAGTAATTGAACTTGCTCAAGAATGTGTTGACAGAGCTCAAAAAGAGGGACTTAATGCATATACTATTGGATGGTTTATTCATAATCCTCATGTTGTTGCTCGGTTTGCTTCTCAAGGGATGAAGCATATCGACTCACCTTATGGAGTTGAACCAGGTATAGCCCTTATTCGAGCTCATGGAATTACCGACACGTTAAGAAATGAATTTCTTGAAGCTCATTTTACCCTCATAGATGGAACTTGTGGAACAGTTGCACATTCTCAACAACTCGTAAGAAATGTTGCAGATAATCAGGAAGTAGTAATAATTGGATTAAAAGCTCATAGTGAGGTTGTTGCCCTCTCTGGTGTGATTGGGAAGAATAACCAAGTGGTTCCTGTTACTGTCGTTGAGTCTGAAGAAGATCTCAAGAAGATAGATTCTCATTCAACCAAAGAATTATTGTGTGTTGTACAGACTACATTTGAATCTGATAAATATGATTATTGCCTTAAGCTTTTGAAAGAATCCTTTGGTGATAGAGTTGTTGTTGCAAATAGGCTCTGTCCATCAACCAAACGACGTCATGATGCACTTCTGGAAATGATGCTTATTGTTGATGCAATCCTTGTCATTGGAGGGAGAATGAGTGCAAACACTACAGCTTTAGCGAAACTTGTAGAGGATGGAAATATCCCCGTTTGGCATATTGAGGATAAGAGTGAAATCCCTGAAGAGATTTTTTCATTCAAAAAAGTTGGAGTCACTGCAGGAACTAGTACCCCAGAAGAAGATATTCGTGCAATAATAGAAGTGCTAGAAGGGAGGTCTCAGTGAATATGTCGACAAGATATTGCTCCTCTGAGGAGCAACTGGAGATAATTAGAAAATAAAAAAGCATTTATTTGTGATATGGATGGAGTCTTGTATCATGGAAACCGTATTCTCCCTGGAGCGATTGATTTTATCACATGGCTACAGAAAGAAGAAAAAAATTATTTATTCCTCACGAATTCAAGTGAGAAAAGCGCCTTTGAGTTACATCTTAAAATGAGAAGACTAGGAATTGAAATAGATCCTTCCCATTTTTATACATCAGCTCTTGCTACAGCAAGTTTCCTTGCTTCACAAATTCCTCAAGGAACAGCATATGTAATTGGAGAAGCAGGTCTTATTAATGCTCTCTATGAAGTAGGATACTCAATGAACGATGTAAACCCTGATTATGTTGTAGTTGGAGAATCTCATCGTTATAATTTTGAATCTGTGACAAAAGCGGTTTCTCTAATTTTAAAAGGGGCGCGACTAGTGGGGACGAATCCCGACACAAGTGGCCCATCAGAAGAAGGCCTTGTTCCTGCTACAGGCTCTCTTATACTTCCGATTGCTAAAACAACTGGAGTAGAACCCTATTTTGTTGGTAAGCCAAACCCTGTAATGATGAGACAAGCTTTACACCGACTTGAAACAAAACGAGAGGAGACTGCAATCGTGGGGATAGAATGGATACAGATATTCTAAGTGGTATAGAGAGTGGTATTGAGACAATACTTGTTCTTTCTGGTGTCTCTGATACCGACACTCCTTCTCGATTTGCTTATAGGCCTTCCCTTATACTAGATTCTGTGGGGACAATCTCTGATTATGACAAATAGGAGAAAAAAGTAGATGATATCAATACCAACAATTAAACGGTTCCCTTCTTATCTTAGACTTCTTAGCCAATACAAAGAAGATGGTCAGACTCTCATTTCTGCAACAAAATTAGCAGCAGACTTAGAACTCACCGCTATACAAGTGCGAAAAGATATGGCTGGAACAGGAGTTGAAGGAAAACCGAAAGTAGGATTTGAGATAGATGCACTTATTAAGGCCATTACACGGAATCTTGGTGGGATGATACTACAGATGCTGTGATTATTGGAGCTGGACATCTTGGGGTTGCTCTTTCAAGGTATGATGGGTTTTCAGCTTATGGATTACGAATTGTAGCAGCATTCGAGAAAGATCAAAATAAAGTTGGTCTTCCTATTGGAAGGACCTTTGTGTTACCAATGTCAGACTTAAAAGAATATGTTAAGAAGCACTCTATTAATATTGCTGTTATCACAGTTCCATCTGAATCTGCACAAGAAGTAGCAGATTTGTTAGTTGATGCTGGAATTAAGGCAATTTGGAACTTTGCCCCAAAAGATCTAAGGCTTCCCCCACATATCGTAATTCAAAGAACGGACTTAGCAACTAGTTTTGCGGTATTATCTGCAAAATGTAGAAGAAAAATGGATGAAAATGGGTGTGATGATAATGCAAAAGAATCAGACTGAAGAAGAATTACTTTCAATCATATCAAGCTTTTGTGATGATAAGATTCCCTCTTTTATTCATCTTAATGGAATTCTCGCAAATATTAGTTCTTATCTTTTCCACGCATTAGAAGATATTAATTGGGTTGGTTTTTATTACCGAGGAAAAGATGGATCTCTTGTATTAGGTCCTTTTCAAGGTGAAGTGGCCTGTATGATACTTTCTAGAGGGAAAGGCGTCTGTCAAAAAGCAGCTTTGGAAAAAACTCCTATTATTGTTAATGATGTACATCTTTTTCCTACCCATATAGCGTGCGATTCAAAAAGTCGGAGTGAAGCGGTATTCCCCATTATAGTGCGTGATAACGTTATTGCAGTACTTGATATAGACAGTCCTCATAAAGAACATTTCTCTCCACAACTAGTTGAGGTTTTAGAAAAGATGAGTGAAATTATTACTACTCTTTTTTATCAAAACGAAGATTGTCTTGACATTATTTAAAGAAGTTCACACTATAGATGTAGTAGCGATGAAAGAGACGAGTAATTGATCGTGAGTATCATAAGAGAGGATGTCCTTGCTAGTTCATACTAGCTTGGGTGAAAGACATCTGATATGAGCACAATGAAAACCCCTCTGGAGCTGTAAAGTGAATGCTTCATTGAGCTAGTAATTTTACCGATTTTCCTCACGTTAAGAGGATTAATGAGTGCCTAAAGATAATTCTTTAGGAAGTAAGGTGGAACCGCGGAAATATGAACCTTCATGTTCTCGTCCTTACCAGTGCCATATTTATGTGGTGATGGAGGATAAGAAGATGGGGGTTTTTTTATAAAGGAGTCAATAATATGGTGAAAAAACCACTAGATGAAAAATTGCACAAGATAAGACATTCAATGTCACACGTAATGGCTGAAGCAGTACTTGAAATTTTCCCAGATGCTCAGATTGCTATTGGACCTGCTATCGAGAATGGATTCTATTATGACTTTGATCTTCCTAGAGGATTGAATCAGGACGATCTTGATGAAATAAGTAAAAGAATGAAACGAATCATCTCTGAAGATAAAGAATTTAAAAGAAGTGTTGTTACAAGAGATGAAGCGAAAGAGATGTTTAAAGGTCAAGTGTATAAACAGGAACTCATTGATGCAATAGAAGAAGATCAAGAAGTTTCCCTCTACAACCAAGGAGGGTTCACAGACCTTTGTAAAGGACCTCATGTTGATTCTACTAAGGAACTCAACCCAGATTCCTTTAAGCTCTTATCGACCGCTGGGGCTTACTGGAGAGGCAAAGAAACCAATCCTATGCTTACACGTATCTATGCCACGGCATGGTCAAACCCAAAAGAGTTGAGACTCTATTTAGCTAAACTAGTAGAAATTGAGAAAAGGGATCATCGAAAACTAGGAAAAGAACTCGATCTCTTTAGTTTCCACGAAGAAGCTGGCCCAGGACTTGTCTATTGGCACCCAAGGGGAACTCGAATCAAACTTGCTATTGAAGATTTTTGGAAAAATCAACACTACAAAAATGGATACGAAATGGTAGGAACTCCACATGTAGGTAAGTCGTGGTTATGGGAAACTAGTGGGCACCTCGATTTTTATAGAGAGAGCATGTACTCACCAATGGAAATGGATAAAGCCGATTACTATGCAAAACCAATGAACTGTCCATTCCATATTATGATCTATTTAAATGGAAAACACTCCTACAAAGAACTTCCATTCAGATGGGCAGAATTAGGAACAGTATATAGATATGAGAAAGCTGGAGCTCTTCATGGATTAATGAGAGTACGAGGGTTTACTCAAGATGATGCCCATCTGATTTGTACACCAGAGCAAATGGAAGGGGAAATCAAAGAAGTTTTGAGGTTTAGTCTATTTATGCTTCGTTCTTTTGGCTTCACAGAAATTGCCGCCTATTTATCAACAAAGCCAGAAAAGAGTGTTGGACAGAAGAGTCAGTGGGATGCTGCGACCCAATCACTCAGAGAAGCAATTGAAAATGAAGGCCTTGAGTATGAAGTAGACGAAGGCGGTGGTGCCTTCTATGGTCCAAAGATTGACTTGAAAGTTAAAGATGCAATTGGAAGAGAGTGGCAACTATCAACAGTCCAGTTCGATTTTAACTTGCCAGAAAGATTTAATATGGTCTTTGTTGATAGTGATGGTGTTGAGAAACGTCCATATATGATTCACAGGGCTCTATTGGGTTCTATTGAACGTTTCTTTGGAGTTCTTGTCGAACATTTTGCAGGAGCATTCCCTTTGTGGCTTAGTCCTGAACAAGTATGCGTTATCCCTGTAGCGAGCACTTTTTAATAGTTATGCTCAAAAGGTACATTCTTTATTAGAAGAAAAGGGTATTAGAGTATATATTGATGATTCAAATGATAGGTTAAATGCTAAAATCAGAAATGCACAGAATAAAAAAGTTCCTCACATGTTAATTCTTGGAGAAAAAGAAGAACAAGAGACTGCAATTTCTGTTCGTTACAGAACTGGAAAACAAGAGAATATGATTGAATTAGAAGAATATATCACTATTCTCAAATCACGAATTGATAATCACGAGATGGTGTAATCTAAGAGAGGCGTATGATGAATAAAGAGAAAGCTGTTGAATCCTTACGAGCAATAGATAAAGAATTGGTATTACTTTCTCATATTAACGGAGTGTTACAATGGGATCAGGAATCAACGAGTGAACAAGGAAAAGAAGAGAGAGCACAACAAATTGGTTTTATTGATAGAACTCTTCATGAGAAAGCGACAAGTAAGGAACTCGAAGAGGTTCTTCTCACTCTTGGAGCAAGTGAATCTCAAAAGGATGGAGATGAGAATCTTCCTCCTGATTTAAAAGCTATTATTCGTCTACGTTATCAATCTCTTAGTAAAGAAAAGAGACTTAGTTCATCATTTGTTGAACATTTCTCTAACATAACAAGCTTAGCCCACGAGAAGTGGGCTAAAGCAAGAAAAGAAAATGATTATCTTCTCTATGCTCCTGTCCTTGAAGAAATAGTTTCACTGATTCAAGAAAAAAGTGAAATGTATGGATATGAAGAAGATCCTTATGACCCTTTATTAGATAATTTTGAGCCAGGTCTCAAAACAGCAGAAGTTCAAGCTGTATTTAGTCAACTGGAGGTCGATCTATTACAAATATTGGAACGACTTCGAGGACAAGTTGAAGTAGAGGATTCTTTCTTATATCAACACTATAATGAGAAAAAACAAGAATTATTTTCTAATGATGTGTTAAAAGCAATGGGATTTGATTTTAGTAGAGGGAAAGTAGGAATTTCCACTCACCCTTATACCATATCACTAGGTGCTGATGATATCCGGATTACTACTCGTTATAGCGAACCAAGTGTGACAAGCCCCTCTATTCGATTATTCATGAAGGAGGGCATGCTCTCTATGAAATGGGCGTCTCACATGGCGATTTGAAAGGAACTGTTCTTGCTAACGCATCTTCCTTAGCTTTTCATGAAAGTCAAAGTCGTCTTTGGGAAAATATGATTGGGCGCAGTCGATCATTTTGGTCTCATTTTTATCCCAATTTCTCAAAACTTTTTCCTTCTGTGCTTAATGGCGTAAGTGAAGATGCTTTTTATCGAGCGGTGAATAAAGTTTCTCCTTCTCCTATTAGAGTAGATGCTGATGAAGTAACTTATTCTCTTCATATTATTTTACGTTTTAACCTTGAGAGGCAGCTCTTGAGCGGAACTCTTGAAGTAAAAGATTTGAAGGATGCTTGGAATGAGGGCATGAAGAAGTTGTTAGGTGTCGATGTGAAGAGCGATAAAGAGGGAGTCCTTCAAGATGTCCATTGGTCAATGGGAGAGTTTGGCTATTTCCCAACCTATGCCCTGGGAAACCTTTATGCAGCTCAGATTTATCATACTATGAACAAGAGTATAAGAATTGATGATGTGGTAGCAACAGGAGACTTTTCTCCTATCCATCAATTTTTAAGAGAACAGGTATATTCATTAGGTGCTTTGTTTGAACCTAAACCATTATTAGAAAAAATAACTGGAGAGGCTCTGAATCCATCGTATTATAATGATTATTTAATGAATAAGTATATATACAAAGGATAATTGAAATGAATGTACCGAATAAAATTACCATAGCGAGGCTGATGCTCACTCCACTTTTCTTTATCTCTTTCTTTTTGCCAATTTGGATTAGTCCTTCATTATCATCCCTTTCTGCTCTATTAATGTTAGTTCTTTGGGCTCTTATTGAAGTTTCTGATTTGGCCGATGGGATTATTGCAAGGAGATATAAGTTAGTAACCGATTTAGGAAAGGTTCTCGACCCTTTTAGTGATACGCTCGCTCGCTTAACGTATTTTGTCTGCTTGATATCAGTATCAGTTATGCCGGTATGGGTTTTTATTATTATTATGTATAGAGAATTCTCTATCATCTTTCTAAGAATGCTTATGATGAAAACTGGTAAAACCGTTGCAGCGAATAATTGGGGTAAAGCAAAAGCCGTAATGTATGCGATAAGTGGAATTGTTGGGATTCTTTATGTATCATTCTCTCGTTTATTGGAGAATCAGGATTGGAAGGTCTTTGTAGACCCAATTATTCTTGGATTGTTCATTATCACAGCTTTTGCATCTATTGTATCATTTATTACCTATCTAGTAGCGATATTTAAGAGTAAAGCTCTATCAAGTTTGACACGTTAGTATAGTAAAATTAATTCTTTTTGCAAAAAAGTGAAGAATTTTCTAAAACCCCCTAGACGTATTTTGATAAAACAGGTAGTATCCCCCTCGTTGCCTAGAAACAAATTAATTAAAACAAATTGATTGGTCACGGGAAATGCAGAAATAAATAAATAGTTAAGCTAAACACTTGACAGTTTGACAAGATTTCTGGTATAACAGTCGAGCGCCTCAATAAGAGGATGCGAGAAAAAAAGCCGAAAGGCTAAGATTTTTGACAGAGATATAAGAGAAGGGAAGGAAGGAATAGAACAGTGACGATTGCCGAATTAGGCTGTTGGTTACTGTGATAAACAACTATTAATAGTTGTTGAGG